>UOEU01000255.1_pt1 | contig 11218 bp, 9 predicted proteins | sample 1989311 | NCBI WGS metagenome assembly UOEU01 (sample SAMEA4712195, study PRJEB27164) | hydrothermal vent metagenome | biome: marine basaltic hydrothermal vent biome; feature: marine hydrothermal vent; material: mineral | place: Pacific Ocean | collected 2011-06-14/2011-07-23 | depth 1719 m | reverse complement strand
CGGCAATTGTTATGAAAATGCCTTGGCTGAACGTATGAATGGAATTTTAAAGTGCGAGTATTATCTTGATAATCTTTTTATTGATATCGAACATGCCCAAAAGGCAGTTCGTGAAGCAATCTGGTTATACAATAATGAGCGACCACATCTGTCGCTTAACTATAGTAAGCCAGCCGAAGTTCATTTTAGCAATTGATGTGAAATAGTCACTATTTTGTGTCAACTTATTTCAGGACTTGACAGTATAGGATTGACGATTTTTGATTTACGATTGACGAATCTTTCTCTCGTCAATCGTAAATCGTCAATCAAAAATTCTATTGGCGAAGCTGGTGAGCCAACAAGCTGATTTCTTGGCGTAGGGATACAATTTCCTGCGCCGATTTTTCGTCTTGAAACAACTTCCAATGGTGCTTGGTGTAGGCAAGATGGCTGCATTGTAAAAAGAAGTGTGCAGCCTGTCGGTTAGCGCGAAAGCCTTTGTCCAGCAGGGTGTCTAGCAAAAATACAAATCGCTTTCTGCCAGAGCTAGCGGCCGTAAATTGGCTCAACGTTAAGGTTCCAACTGCAACTTCCTCGGCTAAATATTTTCGCAGCCAGCGACGCTCCTGCAAGACGGCCCAAAGGATAATTGCCAACACGAGCCAAACGCCTCCCCAGTCGAACAAGAGCGTGACAAAAATAAACATTTCTCCTAGGGTAATGGTGAAATTGTGCAGGAAGTGAAGGAAAACGGCCGTTCCCCAACCCAGCAGCGGGGCGGTCAACTGAACGGCACGATTGGGCGAAAGGCGTGCGACGGCAATGCCCAAGCCGACAAAACTGCTAAAAAGCGCATGATTTAGTCCAAAAATCACCGCCCGTAAAATGATATTGATTCCCCATGCTTCAACCCCACCTTGATTAAATGTGTCTACAAAGTAGAAAACATTTTCCACCATGGCAAACCCCATCCCCACGACTGCTCCATAAATGATGCCGTCCAAAGGACTGTCAATTTCGCTGCGCCAAAAGATGAAAATGGCGACGAGGGCAAGCCCCTTGACCGTTTCTTCTACGGGTGGACCAATGAGTGATGGGGCGGCCGCTTCCCCAAGCTCCGTCCCCAACAATAGCAGTAGGGGCTGGCTGAGTAATGTGTTGAAAATGAAGGCGATGAAGATAGCAGGGAGGGCGCCCCATAAAAAGGCAGCGGACAGCAGCCACCACGGCTCTTTTTCATACCTATCGACCCAATAAATGATGGCGACATAGAGCATGGTGGGCAGGGTGGCGGCGAGGATGGAGAGAAGTAGTACAGTTAGTTCAGACATTTATAGTTCCAAACATGACAGGTTGGCGACCGGAGGTTGCTTGAAACCTGTCATGTTTTTAAGCAATCAGCATCCCATCGCCAAAGGAAAAGAAGCGATATTTTTTGGTTACGGCCGTTTCATACGCCGCCATCATAAATTCATGCCCTGCAAAGGCAGACACCAGCATGAGCAGACTGGAGCGGGGCAGATGGAAGTTGGTTATCATGCCGTCTACAGTGCGGAATTTATAGCCTGGATAGATGAACAGGTCTGTGGGGGCGGTGAAGGCGGCGACGGGCTTCCAAGGACAGAGGTTGCTTGTTTCGCCGCTGGCGTCTTGCTGGCTGATGGTTTGTAGACTGCCCGTGATGCCTGCGGAACGCAAAGCGGCCGTTTCCAGCGTGCGTACCGAGGTGGTTCCCACAGCAATGAGGCGGCCACCCGCCAGCTTTGCCTCATTAATTCGTTTGGCACTTTCCGGAGACAGGCTGGCCCATTCACTGTGGATGGTGTGTTGGGCAATTTCTTCTGCCTCGACCGGTTTGAAGGTGTCTAGCCCAACGTGCAGCGTCACCGTCTCAAAAATGACCCCTCTTTGACGCAGGGCAATGAGCAGATCGCCCGTAAAGTGCAGTCCGGCGGTGGGGGCGGCGGCGGAGCCAGTTGGACGGGAATAGACGGTTTGGTACCGTTCTGGACCGTCTAAACTTTCATGGATGTAGGGGGGGAGTGGGGTGTGGCCGATGCTTTCTAGCTGCTCGTCGAGCGGCTGGTTGAAGTTGAGTTCTCGCTGGGAGCCGTGCAAAACGGCCGTAACCGTCGCCACGATCTCTGTTTCTTCACCCACATTATTCAGCAAATGAATCTGGCTCCCTTCTTTGAGCCGTTTGCCGCCAACTATTGCCTGCCAACGGCCGTTTTCTAGCTGATTGAGGAGCAAGATTTCTACTTTGCCGCCCGTGGGTTTACGGCCGTAAAGTCGGGCTGGCATGACGCGGCTGTTGTTGGCAACTAGCACATCCCCCGGCTGTATATAATCGAGGATGTCGGTAAAAATTTGGTGGCTGATTTGCCTGTTTGCCCGGTTTAGCACCATGAGGCGAGAGGCGTCTCTTTGGGATAACGGCCGTTGGGCAATCAGCTCTTGCGGTAAATTGTAATCAAAATCGGCACTGTTCATGATGCGTATTATAGCTGAAAGTGACTGTACAGGTATCGCATTGAGAATTACTGACCCTCAATTGAACCGTGCCAGGTTTTGTGTATAATCTGTTTGTTCTTGTTAGACATTCCCTCCCCATATAAATATATCTTTTCCTGTATGGAGCGTGATGAATGTGATGTTGTGTTGGTTAATATAGAAGGAGCTAAAATGAGCCGCAAATTGTATATCATCTTACCTATTTTATTGGGGTTGGTGTTGTTTTACGGTGTTGTGAGAGCTGTTACTGTGTGTGGAAACGGCCGTTGTTGCCTACAACATAGAGAAATTAGCTGCGGAGGAACCCACATTTGTCAAACAAATCGGGGGCATAGCACGTTCTGTTGCCAAGCGGGGTGATTACCTTTTTGTCGGAATGGGAAACACCCTCAAAGTACTTGATGTGCAAAACCCTCAAAATCCACAGCTTGTCGGCCAAATTGATAACCTCTCCAGTCCAATTTACGAAATGCACCTTGTTGGGGATTATGGGATTGCCCCAAGTGAATATCAGCTTCGCATCTTTGATTTACAAAATCCCTTATTCCCTACTTTAGCCACAACCTACACAATACCGAGTAAATCAATTTACGAAGTTGAAATTACTGGCACTTTGGCAATCGTTGCCGAAGGAAGGAACTTTGATGATTTGAATGGGAGTGGTGGCTTACGTATTTTAGATATTAGCGATCCGCTAAATATACAGCCCCTTGCCCTTTATGGAGATGGGGACAGTATAAGTACTATCGGAGTGTACAGCAATACGGTGTATGTAGAAATATGTAAATCAATAGCTGTAAATGTATGTACGGGAGGCTTTGGGCAAGTCGATATATCTGATCCCGCATCTCCGACGGAACTGACCTTTGTCTCTGATTTGCTAGGTACAGATCTGGAAATATATGGCGATTATCTATTCCGTAATTACCCAAATTCAGGACAAATTGAGATCATTGATTTAACATTGGCAAACTCACCCACCACATTATCTCCCAGCAGGAACGAGCTTTATATAGGAGATGGTAAACTGTTTGGTTTTAATTTCTTTTTTGGTTCCGCAACTATCTATGATTTAGCCGATCCGTTGAATCCTGTTTTGTTTGATACGGTAACCAACTCTGGCTATTTTGGGCCGTTTGATGCAGCAGCAGAAGGTGGTGAAGCCTATTTAGCTTATGGAGGGAAAGGTGTTCAAATTTTTGACACAAGCAGCGCACCTGTATCGGTTATTGGTGAATATGATACATTTGGCACGCCCGTTGATGCAGAAAAAGTGGGGTCTTATGTTTATCTGTTAGATAGAACTGAGGATTTGCACATTTTGGATGTTGCCGACCCGTTAAATCCACAGGAAATAGGACTTTTTGAGCATAAATTTTTTGGTAGCCAGCTTTTGCTGAATGGTAACATGATGATTGTGTTCGGCAGGGGAGGTTTCCAAATATTGGATGTAGCTAACCCATTAATGTCAACTGAGAGAGGTGTCTACACAATAACAAATTATGCTTCCCCTTCAGACATGATCCTCCAAGACAATTATGCCTATATTGGTATCAGAACCTTTGGGGAAGATAGTTTAGAGGTTGTTAATATGGCGGATATTGATAATCTCGTCATGGAAACATCAATAGGCACACCCTGTCATACTGCACAGAATTTGCAAATGGTTGGGGATTATTTGTATATTGCCGAAAACAGAGCTTGTTCACCAGGCGACAGCCATATAGCTATTGTTGATATTTCTGACCCAGCCAACGCGACGATTACAGCAACTTATACGATATCCGACTCTTACTCTCTCGGGAAAATAGCACTTATTGGTCAGCACCTTTATGTTGCTCATCAGGGGTATGGCGTACGCATCTTGGACGTATCTGATCCATTATCACCAGTAGACGTTGGATTGTATACAATCCCTGATTCAGCAGGATATGGTTTTCAGGTGAATGCAATTGATGATCAACTTTATGTTTCTGCCATTATGAATGATGAAAGTGCTGTTCAACAAATTTTGGATGTTACCAATCCAACAATGCCGGTACAGGTTGGTGAATATACATATTTGAATGGAACATTTGTTGGTGATTACATTTATTACCCTCAAGGTTTGGAAGGTTTGATGATTTATAGCAATCCAAATCCACCCGTGGGTGCGGATCAGAAGATTTACTTGCCTATGATTTTAAGAGAGTGATGGCCTTGCAAAAATCGGGCGATAGCGGCTCATCCAGATTTTTTCTTGGACGATGATCTCTTTGTCTTGGGTGATGCTGTTGAGCATGGATTCGATCTGCATGGCGACAAGCTCTTCAATCCATGCTTCTTTCCAGTTTTCGTGTAGATGTTCGCGCAGGGCGGCTAAATCTTGAGCGTAGGTGGAGAAGGTGATGAGCTGCCGCTGCTCTTGGCTGAACCAGCCGCGCTGCGCCGCTTCGCTTAACGCATCGTCTGCTTGCCCATATTTTATGTAGTCGCTCGTTTCTTGCACCCAGCCAACGAGATGGCGTTCTTTGTCTAGGCGGACGTGAATGGGGGCTGGCTCACCAATGGGATGAATGTCGATGAGACGGCCGTTTCCCCCCAACAACCCTTGAATTTGCTTTAGAGCATGAACCATGCTCTTCGGCGTCATTCATCACAAAGACCAAGAAAGCAGCACCAAATCAAACCGCTCCCCCACTGGCAAATCGGTCAGGGAGATGGCTTGGTAGCTGATTTTGCCAGCCAGTGCTGGCGGCATTTGCTCGATGGCTTGGGCTATGCGTTCTTCGTTAGGGTCGATAGCCGTGACGTGGGCGGCAAATTGGGCGAGGTGGGTGGTGATACGGCCGTTTCCACACCCAATCTCCAGCACCCGCTTCCCTGTTAAATCCCCAGCCAAAGCCAATAGCGCATCAAATTCATATTGTTCGGGGTCAACGTGGACGGACATTTGAGTATTTAAGACCTTTTGGAAACCTAAACCTGATTGGTCTTTCTATAAAATCTCATCCAACACTTGCACAAGCGTGGGTGCAGCTGAAAGTTCAACACCGTTAACTGTATGTTTATGATCTGGCTGAGATAAGCGGGGTTTGTGGGCAGCATTGTCATATCGGAAAACGAGTTGACCCCTCTTGTCTTGATAATGATAAGCATACATTACTCGGATAGCAGGTTGGCTCATGTCAACAAACTCACGGAAATGCTCTGAAGCATCATCAAACTGGAGGGAAGCGGCAATAAAGCCACGTAAATTAGATCGAGGATCAATGTGTATGTCGAGCATTTGGGCACTTCCAGTACTGATGATTTCGTGAAGAAGTGCCTGTATTTTCTGAGCGTAATCAGTGAAGCTGGTAACGGACATCTGTTAATTCAGTCAATTCTTCCTGCAATCCGGCCAAAATTTTGGCTTCTCCAGCCCACTCCACATACTCTATATCCCCCCCTTCCATCTCTTCGGCCGTCATATTTTTTAGAAAATCATCAGTGGCGACACCATATTTCTCCTCAAATTGTTTCAGACGGCGTTGGGTGCGAGCAATGCTGGTTTGCAAGCGGGCTTTGTACGCTTCTATGGCGGACAGAACTGTTTGCACACCTTTTTCTTCTTTTAACTCAATGACCATATGTGTATTCATCTAATTTCCTCCCAAAAAGGGAACGATTCTAGATTGGCTCAATTTCTGAGATTGAACCGATCTTCAGCATCCACCTTTATTGTATCACAACTATCCCGCCACAATAGCGATTTCTTCTTCGCTGAGGCTGTAGAGCTGGTAAACAATTTGGTTGATGAGGCGCTCAATGGCGGCTGACGGCGACCCCCCACCACGTGCAGACGATATTGCTTTGGTAGCAATTGGTTTGCAGTTCGCCTCAAATTCGGCATAATAAGCCCTGCATCACGAAGTACCTAATGAAATTATACGCAAAGGCAACGACTTTTGGACGACTCTAAACGGGCTATTGACGCCACCCAACGAACCCTGCATACTCTGCAAACGATCACCCGTTCACGGAAGCTGCATGAGCTATCATCCTTATCTTTGCCCGAAATTGATAAGCTGGTAGCCGCTATTGCCAAATACGCCCCAGCGGGCAACGTCCCAGCGGTGATCCTCAATGGGCTGCTGCGGCTGCCCAACCGCAAGCCACCAGCCAAAACGGTAAGGCGGGATATTAACCTATTGTTCAAGGGAGTTGAGCAAGCTTTGTTAGATAAAGCCGTCTATGGTACTTTTTTTGCTGGCCCAGCGGCCGTTTTATGGGCATACCAAAATTTGCTTAAACTGGCCGGAAAAGAGGTTGACGCTTCATTTCCAGAAGGGATTTGGCAATTTTACGTCGATTATGCCCTGCGAGACGACACGGCACGCCACGCTTGCGAAACGCACGGCTTTGATACCGCTCTGCGGCAGCACAATATCCAGCTATCCGCTGTGGATCGGGTGACGGCTTTGGCAATGACGGCCGTTTACGCCCTGCACCAATATGTCAATTTACTAGAAAATGAGTGGCGCGAGCGGGTGTACACAGCCACCTTGCGTGAGCTGGTTGCCGACTTGCCCAGCAGTGGCCGTTTCCTCAATTTATACCGTGAGTGGGAACCTTTACGGCCGTATGGACGCGGTCAAGACGTGCAGCCCCAAGAAGATTTCCCCGCTTACCGCCGCAGAAAGTTTGACGCCTTCTTGGCCGAGGCCACGGCTGACCTTCCCCCCGACATTGCAGCCGAGTGGCAAGCCCAAATCGCTGCGGCCGAAGCCGACCAGCTACCAGCCTATCAACAACAGCTAACCATTCTCGCCACCCTAGAACCGGCCGTTTACGGCGAAGTTCGTGTGCCAATTCCGCTAGATCAACTGCAAATTGGCATTATTTATCAAGGTCGCTACTACTTGCTGCCCGCCTGCGCCGACAAAAACGGCCGTTCCCAAGACGTGGCAACGATACGCGGCCTCATTGCCAACCTCATGCACTATCCCGCCGAGCATTTGCCGACGCAGCTTGCCCCACTTGCCAAAGTGAAGCGTGCCGCCTTCCCCCAAATTTTAGCCCACACTGGCGAAGGACTGCGTCAAGAACTTGCCAGCCTGCGTCGCGCACCCATCTGGATCAATGCTGACCAGCAGTCACGTCACCAGCCGCTGTCTAGCCTGCGGCAGGCAGAACGGGGCGTTGGTGACCATCCGCTTACTATTTTTGACACGGGGGAAACCTTTGTTTTTGATTTATCACACATCTTTTTTGACGGTATTTGGGGCGCGGCGATGGCTGAGGTTTTGACAAATGAAGCGTTGGCCTGGGCGGTGCATCTGCACAACTTGCCACCCGTTACGCCTAGCCAAGAACGGCCGTATTCCCCAGCACTCACTCTACGAAGCAGCGACCTCCAGCGCATTGAGGACGCACCCCAAGTGGCGCAAGAGGTCAGCGCAGAAACAACGGCCATTGATTTGCCCGCCATTTTGCAATTGCGGGAACTGTTTAAGCAGCGCAACGACCTGTTGCGCATGACGGTCAATGACTTAATGGTGTTGTACCGCACCGTTCACGGCCTCATTTACCAGCCTGCCCCAGAGTTAGTGACCCAGTTAGAAGCGATGTTGACAAACGGCCGTACCCAACCAGCCGCCCAAATTGCCCTAGACGCAATCCAGGGCCAAAAAAACAACCCCGTCATCCTCATTCCCGTCGATGCCAGCCGCCGCAGCCCCCGCGACCGCGTCTACCCCATGACCTTTACCGTGCCGTTGACAAACCTAGACTTGATGGGCGAACATCAAAAAACGTTGGCGGCACTGCACAATTACCAGCGCGCCACCCGCAATCGGCAGCATATTTTTGGACAGTTTGAAAAGCTGCAAAAATCATACCTGACCATGCTGGCAGGCTTTGGCGAGGTGCTCAGTCGGGCAAAAGTACGGGCCAGCAGCGGCGACAGCATTAGCGTAGACAGTATTCGGCTGTTGGCCCATTTGCCCGTGCCGATTCAGCGATTGTTGGATAAAATCCCTAGCCAGTTTGATGTCTTAAACGATCTCATCAAGGGGCGAGAGGTGTTTTCTAACGTCGGGCGCGTCTCTGCTGGCAGCAGCCTGACCCGCTTTATGACGGCCAAAGATGACAATGAAAAGAAGGAGTTGGCTTGGGGCGTGCTTACCGATGACGAAGGGGTTATGTTTGTGACGGTGCGTGATTTTCGGCCGCATGTGGCAGCGTTAACGGCCGTTGGTCGCCAAGATTTAGCCGTGCGAATTATCGCAGACCAGCTCGACTCCTTTGCTACAGGACTCAACCAATACGTGCGCGATTTGCACCGCATTGCCACCACCTCTTATGAGAAACGAGGACTATTTGCCCGACGATAATTTTTAGACACAGGGGTTTGGACACAGAGATTGGTGAGGTTTTTGAGAACACGGAGTTTTGAGAGTTTTTCTCCTAAATCTCTGCGATCTCAAGCTTTTCTCACTGCACTCTGCGTCCCGTTTTTTAACCTATGGCAGACTTAAACCAAGACCCGCTTATCGGGCAGCAGCTAGATGAATATGAACTGATTTCCCTTTTAGGGCGTGGCGGCATGGCGCGTGTCTATCGTGGACGGGACGTGCGCCTGAAGCGGGACGTTGCCATCAAGGTGATTGATGCCGTTTACCGTGCCGACGAAGCGTACCGCGCCCGCTTTGAGCGGGAAGCGCAGGCGATTGCCCAATTAGAGCATCCCCATATTGTGCGGCTGTACCGGTATGGCGAGGTGTCTGGCCTCTTTTACATGGCGATGCAGTATGTGCCGGGGCAGGATTTGCGCGGTTATTTGAACGGGCTGCGGGCGCAGGATGAGTGGCTGCCCGCGCTGGAGGCGGCGCGGCTGGTGCGGGAGCTTTGCGGGGCGTTGGATTACGCACACAGCAAGGGAATTATTCATCGGGATGTGAAGCCGTCGAACATTATGCTGGGGGAAGACGGCCGCTCCTACCTCACCGACTTTGGCCTGGTCTGGCTGGCTGGCAGCGAGACAAAAGGAGAGATTTTTGGCTCTCCTCACTATTTAGCACCCGAACAGGCGATCTCATCGGCACAAGTTGTGCCGCAAAGCGATTTGTATGGGGTGGGCGTGATTTTGTACCAAATGTTTACGGGACAACGGCCGTTTGAAGGAGTTGAACCGTTAGAAATAGTGATGAAACAGATGGGCGAAGCCCCGCCATCCCCCCAAATGCACCGTCCAGAACTGAACGCGGCATTAACGGCCGTTATCCTCAAAGCACTCGCCAAAGAGCCAAATGAACGGTTTGCCAACGGCAATATATTAGCAACGGCAGTCGAGCAAGCGATCCAGCAGCCCAATGAAATCGATCTTCCCCTGCCTGCTGCACCCAGTACCCCGGCATCCTTTCACCCTCTCACCCCTTCACCCCCTCCCCCAGCCGTTGCGAGTGCACCACTTTCTGCCCAGCCGCGCACGTTGCCACCCGCTCCGGCTGCCGTGGCGATGGGGCAGGCGCAGCAAACAGTCACCCCTACGCCCAAAGCAGAGAAAGTGGCGACGAATAACGGCCGTTCCTGCCTGATATTTTTACTCCTGCTGCTGCTTGTTTTGGGCGTGGGTGGCGCGGCGGGCTGGTTTTTTGGTTGGCAGCAATATTCGCTGGATGATTTTGCTTATTTAGCTGAGAACGGCCGTTTACCCCCCACGACGATGCCGACAGCAACTGCTTCACCCACAGCGACGGCAACCTTGTTACCAACCGTTCCGCCAACTGTGGCTGCTACAGAAATGGTTGTAGAAACGGCGACTTCGACACGCTTAGCCCCGGCTGTTTTCACCCCAACCCTGTTGGCAACCTCATTGCCAACGCCGCTGCCCAGCAGCACGCCCGCACCGCTGCCGACAGCAACAAACACGCCTGCACCAACACCATTTGTTATTGTCACCCGCGATCAGGACGGAATGCCGCAGGTGCTTATCCCAGCCACTACCTTTTTGATGGGGGCGCGGGATGAAGATACGGCCGCTTCGCCAGACGAACGTTCCCAGCATGAAGTATCGTTAGATGCTTTTGCCATCGACCTGTATGAGGTGAGCGTGGCGCAATATGCCGCCTTCCTCAACACGCTGGGCGAATACGTCAACGCCTGCAGCGGCTTTACCTGCCTTTCTACCCGCTTTGAAACGACGCGCAGCTACCTGACCGATGAGCAGACGGGCTATTTGCCTGTCGAAGGGTTTGCTGAGTACCCCATCAACAATGTCAGTTGGCATGGGGCCAATGCGTACTGCAGTTGGGTGGGGGGACGGCTACCTACGGAAGCGGAGTGGGAATTGGCGGCGACGGGTAGAAACGGCCGTTTCTACCCATGGGGAGATGATAATCCTGACGGAGAAACCGCTGTTTTTGCTAGCACATTCGCCAGCCTACAGCCCGTCAATAGCTTGCCCGATGGCGCAAGCCCATTTGGTCTGTACCACATGGCGGGCAACGTTTGGGAATGGGTGGCAGATGGCTACGACCCCATTTATTATGACCGCAGCCCCGCAGAAAACCCCACTGGCCCGGCCGTCAGCGCCACCGACCTGCGCATCCTGCGCGGTGGCGGCTACGACAGCCCCGCCGCTGACCTGCGGACAACCAACCGCGCCAGCGAACGCCCCACCGAATTTCGCACTATCCCCAGCGTCGGCTTCCGCTGCGTCACGCCTACGGACTAATCACTAGACCCCCTCATGATTCGG
>UOEU01000110.1_pt1 | contig 11253 bp, 13 predicted proteins | sample 1989311 | NCBI WGS metagenome assembly UOEU01 (sample SAMEA4712195, study PRJEB27164) | hydrothermal vent metagenome | biome: marine basaltic hydrothermal vent biome; feature: marine hydrothermal vent; material: mineral | place: Pacific Ocean | collected 2011-06-14/2011-07-23 | depth 1719 m | reverse complement strand
GTCATGTTTGATGACCTTTTTTCAGTGGAGTCATATACAAGCATTTCAGTGGCAAGGTACTAATGATAAAAAGTTACCCACAAAAACGAACCTTAAATCATGCAGGTCGCGTTCCCTGGCGACTCTTTGCCGTTGGGGTTGTGGCTGCGCTGGCCCTCGTCGCCACCCTCATGGCTGTCTTAATGCAGGCGCCCCTTAAAGAGATTACAACCCTTATCTATTGGTTGAGCATCTCTTCTTTGGTGTCGCTGGTTATTGGTTACTTTCTTTACCGACGCGGTTTAGCACACTCTCCTTCACTTGGCCTCACGTTGATGCTTACCTACGCTTGGGCCGGCTTGCTCACTCTGGGCAACGTGTGGATCATGTCTGAGCGCATGTTTTTTAGCAAAGATCACGATCTTATTTTAAGTGGCATTTTGCTTTTATTTGCGGCCGTTATTGCCACGACATTTGGCATTTTTGTAGCGACCAACGTCACAGATGGTCTGCGGCAATTGGCCCAATCGGCACAGCAAATTGCGGAGGGAAATTTGCAGGCGCGTGTTTCCATTAGGGGGCGAGATGAAGTGGCCCAGGTTGGCGAGACGTTTAATGAGATGGCATTGCAGCTTCAGCAGGCGGCGCAAGAGCGCGAAGATTTGGAGAAGATGCGTAAAGATTTGATCGCTTGGACATCCCATGATTTACGAACACCCCTTACTAGCATTCGGGCGATGATTGAAGCGTTGCACGATGACGTGGTGGATGATCCGGTGACGGTGAAGCGTTATTACAGCACCATTCGTCAGGATATTATTTCGCTGAACGGCATCATTGATGATTTGTTTGAATTGGCACAGCTAGATGCGGGTGGTTTGCATTTAGAGATGGCGGATCAAGCATTATCTGATCTGGTTTCAGACACGATGGAAAGCTTTCGGGCGTTGGCTAATGATCAGGATATAACGCTGCGTGGTGAAGTGGCGTCAGATTTAGGGTTGGTGTGGATGTGTGCGCCTAAAATTGGTCGGGTGATTGCCAATTTGGTGAGCAATGCGCTGCGCTACACGCCGGGGGGCGGCACGGTTGAGGTTACGGCCGTTCGCCAAGCAGATGGCGTCACGGTAACGGTGCAAGACAGTGGCCTTGGCTTTGACCCAGCCGACCTCAACCGCGTATTTGAGCAGTTTTATCGTGGCGAAGAGGCGCGAAGCCGTGCGTCGGGCAGTGGGGCTGGCTTGGGCTTGGCAATTGCTCGGGGCATTGTTACCATGCACAATGGCCGTATCTGGGCAGAAAACAGTCTGGATGGTGGCGCAATTGTGGGCTTTTTTTTGCCAAATCGGTAAGGACTCATCATTTTCTCAGATTTGTGTAACTTCGGTTACGTATGCAGCTATTCAACCATGCTACGATGCGTTCATTATGCACACACTTACCGTATATATTTCCGACGATTGTTACTCTTGTGAAGAAACGCTCCGTATTTTAGATGAAATTAGGCTACAATTCCCTGCATTAGAGGTAACGTTGGTAGATACACAGCGGGAACCAATGCCTGAAGGCGTTTTTGCTGTCCCTACCTATTTGCTGAACGGCAAAGTCGTTTCGCTGGGCAACCCTAATCGCACCGTATTGGCTGAGAAGCTTACGCAACTCTTCACTAGCCCAGCCCCATTGAAAATGGAACTAAAATAAGGCCCCTGCGTAAGAACGGCCGTTTCCAATTCATCTAAAGAGTCAGGAATCCGAATAAAAAGGTCATGTGCTTATGCCCCAAATAAATAATATAAAAGTCGATTACTTATCCAATATCCATGTTTTTCGAGATTTAACCCCCAATGAACTCGCTGACATGGACAGACAATTAACCATGTCTACCTGTCGGCGCGGCAAAATATTTTACATGCCAGAAGATAGTGGCGAAGTGCTTTTTTTGCTAAAAAAAGGGCGCGTGCAGCTTTACCGCATTGCCCCCAACGGCAAGAAATTGGTGATGGCAACTTTGGGGCCGGGAGCTATTTTTGGTGAAATGTCGTTGGTGGGTCAAGGAATGCACAACACCTACGCAGAATCAGTCGAGGAGTGTGTACTGTGCGTCATGAGCCGCTCAGATGTAGAGCGGCTGGTGCGTGAAAAGCCGGAGGTTGCTTTTCGTTTTGTAGAAGCGTTAGGCAGCCGTCTTACTCAGCTAGAATCCCGATTAGAAGATATCGCCTTTAAGAGCATCCCTGCGCGATTAGCCAGCCTGCTGCTCTCTCTTGATGAAGAACAAGGGGGGCGACAAACAGTTACAGGCTACACCCACCAAGACTTTAGTGAGGTGTTAGGTACGTACCGTGAGACAATTACCCAAACGTTGAACGATTTTAAGGCAGAGAGAGTTATTGATATTGCCCGAAAGCAGGTGGTGTTGCTCAATATGTCTCGGCTACGCCAAATAGCAGAAATGCAATAAGTGCCTTCAACTGTCCGGCAACTATCTTTCTATCTTTCTATCTTTCTATCCGCAGATTACACAGATTGTCGCAGATTTTTATAGCTTTTGAAGCCAATCTGCGAAATCTGTGGATAGACTATGGTTACATTTCTTCACGGTAGCTAAAGTTGTGCCGCTTGCGGGCATTTAAGATGGCGCGGCGCAGAATTTCGTACACTTTGTCGGGGTCTTGAATGTTGTGCAGCACGATTTCTGGATGGCTGGGATCGTGGCTGCGTATGGTAACATCTCCAATTTTGAGCATCCTTTCGCCAAAGGTTTGGCTGTGTTCAACATCCTGCACACGAATGAGCTCTACATTTTCATGAACTTTTCCCAATAAGCCTGACGTAATTTTGATCCGTTCGTTGGTGATGGTGTAGTGCAGAACCAGTGAGAGTAACGGCCGTCCTTTCCACAAGATTTCTTCGCCAAATTCATCCTCTTCTTCATCACTGTCAACAGATGCTTCGATTACGGCCGTTTGCAGCGAAACATCCAGCTCATTATCAACCTCTAACAGTGCCGATTCAGTTACCAAATCGACAAATGATTCTAACGTCTCTTTGTCTAAAGCGGATAAGTCTAGTTCTGCTTGGGCAACGGCTTGCCAAACACGGGCTTTAATTCGGGCTTGTGCTTCTTTTATTGTCATTTTATCTCCCTTGCTAACATAGAATTAACAAAAAGGTTGTAGCATAGATGCGGCTTGGTTGTCAAATAAGAGAACGGCCGTTAGAATTAAATTTCGACACCTTGGTAACTGCTGTTTTGTCTGGATGATGGATGAAACGGCTCCCACGTCCCACGCCTTCGCGGGGACAGGCACTTTGCAGGGGGTAAGCTGTTTGCCATCATAATACTTGCTGGAAGAATTGTAACATGCCAACTTATACTTATCGATGCAAAAGTTGTAACCACCAATTTGATACTCGGCAGCGGATGTCTGACGATCCGTTGACCAATTGCCTAGAATGCAGCACAGAAAATTCGCTGCGGAAGGTACTCAACTCTGTAGGGATTGTCTTCAAAGGGAGCGGCTTTTACATTACGGATAATCGTGGTAAGAAAAAAGAGCCAACTTCTGCCAGTAATGGTAAAGGTGGCGACAACGGGGATGGTGCTAAAACGGAAACGGCCGTAAAAGAAAAGAGCAACGGTAAGGCTGAAAACAAGAAAGAAAAGCCAGTTCCTACTTCAAGAGCAGATAAAAAAGCTTAGACTTGAAAACCACCCGTCGCAGAAATAACTTTTTGGTCGAAATTATCTACAAACTGTTGTAGCTTGCCGCTTAACTCTTCCCACGCCCTACTGACAAGTACCTGCTGCATTTGAGCCACATTTTCTGTAATGCCGCTTGCCAACTTTTGTTCACAATCACCATACTGCGTATACCATACCTGAATATCTGCAATCCCCAGCTTGTTAAGCTCAGGAATAAATTCATGAACCAAAAATTCAAAATATTCAGACTCGGTTTCGGGGAGGACATCCCAACTCATCAAAATTTTAGCGACCATTCTGCCTCTATTACAGCTTTGGTGTAAGAATGATTGTCTCTGTCTCTTCGGGCAAACTCGACAAAGAAAATTTTAGAGATGTTTCTTCAGTAGGTTCCGTGACGCCCATCTCTTTTAGGAAGCGATCAACTTCTTCCAATTCCAGTTTTAAGCCAGGCAATTTATAGTGCATCGGCACAACAATATTAGGCTCTAGCATCGAGACAAGCTCAGATGCTTGTGCGGCATTCAGGCTGTTGCCGCCGCCTACAGGCAGAAGCAAGATGCTTACCTCTTCCAATGCTTCAATTTCGGTTTGGGACGGCACTTTGTCTAGGTCGCCTAAGTGGGCAATTTTTAGCCCATTATAATCGAACAGATAGATAACATTATGATTGGCGTGCGCTGCACTATTAGTAACGATGCCGGTGATAAAAACGTTGCCGATTTCATACTCTCCGGGGCCATTGAGGTTATGTTGCACACCGCTAACTGCGGCTGCATAATTGTGTCCTGGGGCATCGTGGCTTATCGTAACCACATCCGCTTTGAGCTTAGGCGTAGCTAAACCATGTTTGCCGTTGTATGGGTCTGTGACAACAGTCGCATGTTTACGTTCAGTGAGCCGAAAGCAGCTCAATCCATACCAAGTTAGTTCCATAGAAATATTCTCCTTTTGACACCATGATTATACCTGATAATTGATTTAGCGAATAATATCGGTAACTGTTCAGCACGGTTTTTCAGTAATTACCCATGGGACGCAGATGAACGCGGAAGATGCGGATAACAAATTAAAATCAGCGTTCAATTCATTAGTAAATTTGATGGGGAATTCTTGAAATTTCAGGGTCTTCACTAAATAATGTGCTTGACAGGTTTTTTATCAAAGATTACGCAGATTTAACAGATTTTTATCTGCGTAATCTTTGATGAGTTTCAAAAAAGCACACGAATTGATGAAGAGCCTTATTTCATTTAGAAAAGTTTAGAGGGATTTCTCGGAGGATATCGAAATGACAACTAACGGCCGTAAATTTCGTCGTTTAGAAATAAATGGGGGGCATGTGGTTGGGAAACGACCGTTTCCCCACACGCCTCTCAAACTCCAGTTACCTACCTGCCCAACAGGATATACAGATGCCCAAATTGATGATTATGGGGGTCGGCGACGGGCAGCATATTCTTGGCAGCGCGGTACGCACCTGCAATTGACCGCTCGCTTTTCTCACGAAGCGGACAATCTGGTGGGAACGGCCGGTTTTGGCTTTTGGAACGCCCCATTTGGCGACCCCACCCTGCCTTGGCCGGCATTGCCGCAGGCAACCTGGTTCTTTTTTGGCTCACCCCCCAACGATTTGCCGCTGGCAAACAAAGGGGCGGGGCGCGGCTGGTACGCCGCTACGCTTGATGCAACCCGTTGGCAAGCGATCAGCTTGCTGCCGCTGGCTCCGCCCGTGCTGTTGCTTAACCAATTCGGTGCGCTGCGTCAAAAAGTATGGCCTTGGGTGCAAAACCGTCTGCAAATATCATTTCAGCCCATCGCTGAAACAATGGCTGATTGGCATGAGTATCAATTGGATTGGCGAGAATCTGGCTGCGACTTTTGGCTAGACGGCCGTCTTATTCATCACACCCCGTTCAGCCCACGCGGCCCGCTCGGTTTTGTTTGCTGGATTGATAATCAATTTATGGTGGCGAAGCCGAACGGCCGTTTGCGCTGGGGAACCTTGCCCATAAAAACCCCGCAATTCCTAGAGCTTTCTTCACTGCACATCGAATCAATTTAACAATTTGGGACACAGAGCGCCGCAGAGATTCACAGAGAGATAAAAGAGTTGATTTTCCTCAACAATCATTCTTTTGTGAGTTTTGCGCTCTTTGCGGTAAAAAAAATCGTCAATCGTCAATCAAAAACTTGTGCTGAGCGAAGCCGAAGTATCGTAAATCACTCAGGCCAGTTACGGCCGATATTTTTTTGCATCTTTGCCAAATAGACCTTTTCTAGGTCGATGCCCGTGTAGTTTGCCAGCTTGAGGGTGTAGGCCAGCAGGTCGGCCAGTTCGCCGCCTAGGCTGGCGCGATGTTTGGCAACGGCCGTTTCATGCGCTTCTGTTGGGGAACGGCCGTCTGCCGCCAATTGTTTTGCATCCCCCCATATTTTGATCAGCTCAGCGGCTATTTCTCCCACCTCTTCCGTGAGCAAAATGTAGTTAAAAAAAAGATCGGGATCAAACGCTTTGCTGCTGTCTAGCTGGCGATGGAACGCTTGAAAGTCGGGTAAACGACCCCCACGCCTTCGCGGGGGCAAGCTGTTTGCCAGCAACGTTTGCTGCCTGTTAGCAGTGGGTGGGCTGCTGGGCATCTGCTCTGCCAGAGACGTGGCAATCAGGTTGGCAACATGAGTTAAGTCATCTTCATTGGAAAGGTAGTCGAGGTCGTTGACGTTGATGGTGAGAACGGCCGTATCCTGCACATTTGCTAGCCACGCCTCATACGCCGCCGCCAATCGACGAATATAGTCTGGGTCCATATCCCGCTCATACGGCCGATCCCGCGAAGCGATGCGGTGCATAAGCACCTCATGATCCGCCTGCAAATAAACAATAAGGTCTGGTTTGGGGATTTTTTCACCGAGGGCAGCATGAACACGGCCGTACATTGCCAGCTCATCATCCTTCAGATTGAGCCAGGCAAACAGTTCGTCTTTAGCAAAGGTGTAGTCAGAAATAAGCATTCCCTGCTGCAACGCCTTCGGTACCGCTTCATGCTGCTGATGATACCGACTGAGCAGGAAGAAAATCTGGGTTTGAAAGCCCAACTGCGCCCGATCTTTATAAAATCCAGCCAAAAACGGATTCTCTTCAAACACCTCTAACAAAACGGTACAGTTTTCAAACTTTCCTTTTAATAAGCGGGTCAGCGTTGTCTTTCCCACGCCAATAACCCCTTCAATAGCAACAAATTTATGATTCATTTTGCTCCAGTTTCTTTATATCTAAATCTTTGACATACTCCTCAAAACGCATCCCGAATAATCGTTTTTTCTTGAGTAGAAAAAGCATCCATAATCCGTAAGTGATCAAATGATCCCATTTTCAGATTTTGAATTTCGGCTCTGGAAAAGAACTTAACTTCGGATGATTCATTACTTACACGTAACTTGCCGCTTAATGGTTTTGCTTCAAAATGTAATACAACAAGCTGCAGGCGCTTACCATCTGGATATTCGATTAAGCGATTCGGATCGGTGTAAACAGTGATGAGGCGTTTTACCTCGACACATAAGCCTGTCTCTTCCAAAACTTCACGGACACAGGCTTCCGTCAGGCTTTCGCCCGCTTCCATGTACCCACCTGGAACAGCCCAAAGTCTATTATCCACGCGCTTTATTAGCAAAATTCGTTGACGATCTTCATCAAAAACCGCCGCTGAACAACCAACGGCTATTCGTCCTTCTTTTCCAATACGTTCACCTGTGATAACTTTTACCATGGGACACCAATGCTGAACTGTTTACTCATCATTTATATCTTTACAAATGGCAAATAACAGCCTGTTTTAACTCTGATTTTAAGCAAACCGGATAGGAATTATTTAGGTTGTTGATTTTTTAAGTTTAGAGGGATTTCTCGGAGGACCTCGAAATGACAATTAAAGGTTGCTGGAGCGGATAAAATTTAACAAATTACCAAAATTGTCATTTCGAGCCGCTTTTGCGAGAAATCCCTTCGAAGATAATCTTTTTTGAAGCGAATCTTCGAGATATACTTGTATAGTTATTATCATTTTTTACTTATCACACTTTTTCTCTTGATATAAAATCTGCCTGTAGCAGTGCTACCTGCTCGGGCTTGTCTGCATCCATGGCAACTTCGGCATGGGGATTGAGCAATACTTGACACGGCCGTCCCGTAATCCGTTCGGCGGCGGCTTCAATGTCGGCAAACGTGAGCTGGCGCAGCAGCAGCTTAAGCAGAGTGCGTAGGCCAACGACGTGAGCCAGCTTCCAAGCATGTTTACGGGCATTGGTCAACGCCTTCCAAATTTCCTGATTGCTGTCCCCCAAATCAGCCTGTATCAAGGTCATATCCCCCCCAGCAATGGGCGCATCTTTTAGCTTGACGTAGGTGCGATTAGAGTTGGGAAAGCGTACCTCCATCGTTTGCTTGTCTACAAAGTTATACACCATCCCTTTGTCATAGGGCGCACACTTTTCAATAAAATCATCCACAATGGCGGGGGTAATGGTGGGGATGTCGGCAGAACAGAGGAGTATCATTTTGGTCTCAGGGTGCAGTTCGCGCATTTGGGCGATGCCGCCCAGTGCATTTTGCAGCATGCTTCCCTGATCGGGGATATGGTTGACGGGCTTTTGAAATGTCATCCCCATATCGCCGCCTAGCCCAGCGATGACAATTTCTCCGATGGTTGTGGCGCCTTGCAGGGCATCGACGACGCGCTCTAGCATGGTACGGCCGTTCATGTCTAGCAGCACCTTGCTTTTGCCTTGGGTTAGTGCATAAAGGGGGTCGTCTGGTTGGGGGATTCCCCCAGCGGTGATAACGCAGTTAATCATAAGTCTACCTAATCTGGACAAGCCAGAACCAAGAAAATTTGGGTCTTCGCTAAATAGTGTGCCTGACAGATTTTTTTATCAAAGATTTCGCAGATTTAACAGATTTTTATCTGCGTAATCTGCGTAATCTTTGATGATTTTCAAAAAAGCACACTAATTGATGAAGAGCCGAAAGTTTTTATCAGCAGATTACACAGAACCTGTCTTGAGCGAAGCCGAAGGATTGAAAAGATTTTACAAGCTTTGGCAATAGTAAATCCGCTTAATCTGCGTAATCTTTGATATTTTGTACTTAAATCGTTTTTCCTTAGGCATTTTCGGAATTATAAATAAGCCATCAATCCGAAAATGCCTCAAGCGGATTCCGAAAAATAGTATGATTTCCCTCAATTATTTTTCGGAATCCGCCTTACTGTAATGTGTGAATGGTTGGTTTTAGGTCAAGCTGGGCTAGGATGTCGTTGAGTTCAGCATCGGTAAGCGGCCGTTTTTTGCCAGCAACCGCCGTAAGTGCCGCTTCCATCATGTTTGTGCCAAAAGAACGGCCGTCTAGCATAGGCGTCGTTGTGAGCACATGCGTCACGCCGCGCTGCTTGAACATTGCCATATCTTTGGGCGTCGTTGTGTTCGTCACAATCACTTTGCCCACCAAATCGTCCGGCATGTGCCGCTTAATGTAGTGACAATCTCCCGCAATAACCGTCGCCCACGCATACCATTTGCCAAATTTAGGGATAATCTCATCCTGCTTGTCACCTGTAGGATACAAAACGGAGATGGGCAGCTTGGTGGCTGGGGCGGTTAGCAGCTTGGCAACCCACTGAAAGGTGCTAAATTTGCGAATGGCAATGGGAATGCCCAAGGCAAACATCAAATCACCGCACACAATTTCATATCCTTGGGCGACAAATGATTTGGTCATGCCGTAACGGTCAATAGCGGCCGTTAATAAAGCACGTCCTTTTCCATAAGCTTCCCCCAATTCATCCACCAATACTTGTGCGGTTTGGCCTTCCAGCGTGTTTTTAAGCCCGCTGCCGTCCACCACTGGGGTTTGCTTGACGCCTGTCACCAATTTTTGAGCCGCAGAGATGTTCCACGTCCTGTGGTCCATCTTGACCCACAAATCAATGCCCCCCACGCCCAGAGCATCCACCTGTCCATCCAGCTCCGTGAAAAGGGCGGTGGCCTTGGCGATGTCGCCGTCTGTGCCGCGCCGCTCCACCAGCACACGCTCACCCAAAAGCTCAACTTCTACCTGCTTATCACGCTCAGAACTGCCTAAACTGACGCTGACGGCATGTTTCATTTTTCTCCATTATTGGAAGAAGGGACACAGAGGTACGCAGAGAAGGCACAGAGTTTCACAGAGAAAGAGAAGAACAATCTGTGAAATCTGCCCGACCTATGGTCGTAAATCTGCGGATAGCTTTTCTTCCTGACGGGATTTTACCGGATTATTCGCGGATGGAAAGTGGCAAGTACATTTTGTTGGGGAAAAATTCCAAGATTGCTTTGAAGGCATCAATACGGCCGTAACCAAACACATTATTCGGCACGTCATTCACTCCGTCGCCGCCGCACCCTTGTGAGCTTGTTAGGGGAACGGCCGTATCCCGCATGAGTGCCTCAATACCGTCTACATCCCCCGCCAAAGCCGGATTTGCCGAGATGAGCAGAGCCACCAGCCCCGCTACGTGCGGCGCAGCCATGCTTGTCCCCTGCTTGCTGCCGTATAAACCGTCTCGCAATGTGGAGCGGATGCTTACCCCCGGTGCTACGATGTCTGGCTTTAAGCCGCCGTCAAACGTAGAAGGGCCGCGACTGCTAAAGCTGGCAATATTGTTGCCACTGTCCGTCGCTCCCACCGTAAATGAAGCGGCATAAGTGGCGGCTGGGTCTTGCACTGTGCCACAGCCAGAGCCACTGTTGCCTGCGGCATGAACAGTGACAATGCCCGCTGCCCGCACGTTGTTGACCACCGCTTCTAAAATGTCGCCAGTGGTACAGCCCTCGCTAGGTGGACAGCCCCAGGAATTATTGATGACGTGTGGGGCTTTGCTGGGATCGCCATCGTCCATGGGGTTGCCATTTAGCGGGTAGGGGGCAACAAACCATTCATAACATTCCGTGTAAGTGGCTGGCGTGCCGTCCCCATTATTCATATTGCGGCAGCCAATCCATTTTGCCCCGGGTGCTACCCCGATGGCATTGGTTGCTGCGCTCGGCCAGCTAGGGTTTGTTGGCAATAAGTCGTTGCCAACCATGATGCCCATGGTGTGTGTGCCATGATCAAAATCGTCACATGGTTCTGGGGAGTTTGCGGGGCAATCGGCATTGCTAACGCTGATGGCGTCGTGCCAGTTGTAGGTGTGGTCGGCGTTGCTGCCGTCCCAGCCGCGATATTGGTTGATGAGTGCAGGGTGTTCCCAGTCGTACCCCGTGTCTTGCCCGCCAATGACGACCCCTTGCCCTGTAAAACCGGCCGCCCAAGCCAAATCGGCTCCAATTTGGCTGATGTTCCATTCGACCCCGCTAACGGCCGTTTCCTTCAACCCATTTTCCGCTGGCAGCGGCAGCACACCCAAAGCAACTTGTGGATTGGCATACAGGTAAGCCACGTCGTCCCGCTGGGCGATGGTGGCAATGGTGGTCAAGTCGCCTTGTACCAAAATCATGTTGGTGATCCAAAACGGCCGTATTTCCGTCACGCC
>UOEU01000949.1_pt1 | contig 11487 bp, 11 predicted proteins | sample 1989311 | NCBI WGS metagenome assembly UOEU01 (sample SAMEA4712195, study PRJEB27164) | hydrothermal vent metagenome | biome: marine basaltic hydrothermal vent biome; feature: marine hydrothermal vent; material: mineral | place: Pacific Ocean | collected 2011-06-14/2011-07-23 | depth 1719 m | reverse complement strand
GACCAGCTTGCCATTTTGCGCAGCTTGACGAAGTGGGCAGCACGGGCAAACAGCCACGCCGAGGTGCAAAATGTTCTAAATGAAGCGTTTGCCCAGCTTCGCACGGGTCGCCCCCGCCCCGTGGCTGTAGAAATACCGATGGATGTGCTGGCGCAGCGGGAAGCAGTAACATTATTGGAACCCGTTACGGCCGTTTCCCATCCACAACCTAACCCCGACCTCCCCGACCTCATTGAACAGGCGGCCAAGGCGTTGGGCAAAGCGAAACGGCCGCTTATCTTCGTCGGTGGCGGGGCGCAAGGGGTCAGCGGCGAGGTGCGGGAATTAGCCACAATGCTGCAAGCTCCCGTCGTTGGCTATCGCACCGGCATGGGCATCATGGACGGCCGTCACTATTTGAGCCTGCATCTGCCGCCCGCCCACGAACTGTGGAAAACGGCCGACGCTGTGCTGCTCGTCGGCACACACGCCCGCGACCCGCTAAAAAAATGGGGTGTCGATACCCAAATGACGCTGATCAAGATCGACATTGATCCAGCCAGCCATGACCTATTCCACAAGCCAAACATCCCCATCATCGCCCGTGCCGAAGAGACATTGCCCCTGCTGTTGGAACGAACCGCTGCCCATAACGGCCGTCGCCCCAGCCGCAAAGAGGAATTGCTGGCAATCAAAGCAGAATGGGAACAGCGCACCGCTTATTTGGAGCCGCACAAAAGTTTCTTAAAAGTGATTCGTGAAGAGCTAGGCGAAGATGGCATTTTTGTCGATGAACTGACCCAAGTTGGCTTTGCCAGCCGGCTTGTCTACCCTGTTTATCACCCCCGCACCTACATTTCTACGGGCTACATGGGGACACTGGGGTATGGCTTCCCCACTGCGCTGGGGGTAAAAGTGGCAAAGCCAGACGTGCCGGTGATTAGCGTCACAGGGGATGGCGGCTTTTTGTTTGGGGTGCAGGAATTGGCAACGGCCGTTCAGCAGCGCATCGGCCTCATCACCCTCGTTTTCAACAACAATCAGTACGGCAACGTGCAGCAAATGCAAAAAAACCTGTACGACAATCGGGTCATTGCCACCGATTTGCACAACCCAAACTTTGTAAAATTGGCAGAATCATTTGGAGCGCAGGGGTTGCAAGCAACCACGCCCCAGCAGCTACGCCAAGCCATCCAGCAAGGGCTAAAAACCGACCTCCCCACCCTCATCGAGATACCCGTCGGCGACATGCCCAGCGTGGATCGCTTTCGCAACCTGCCGAAAGTGCGGTAAAGGCAAAGACCCTAAGGGTTTTACCCCTGAGAGTCTTATAATATGCAGTCAAAACCCTTAGGGTCTGAATGGCTACATCACAGGAGACAAGGGCTTTACCCCTGAGAGTCTTATAATATATGCAGTCAAAACCCTTAGGGTCTGAATGGTCACATCACAGGAGATATGATGCTACTCATTCCAATTTCATCAAAATTGTATGAAGTTGTCAAAAACATTGTGCAAAACAAGCGGATGATCTTCGTCACGGGCATTCCGGGCGTGGGTAAAAGCTCGCTCATCCAGCAAATGATCCTCATCGCCAACGAAGCTGGGCGCGAAGTCCATCTGCTGCGCTACAATTTTGCTCGCCAACCGTTCGAGACAGAAGTCAACATCAACAAATATCCCGAAATCGATGGCGTCACTGACCCCGCCATTCGTAAAGCGGTGGGCTTGTGGGCAAGGGGAGCTATGCGAAATTGGCACGAAGCGTACCCAGAAGCCAAACAGTTGCTCATTGGTGAGCTGCCTCTCATTGGCAATCGGCTCATCGAGCTGGTAGAGCCAGCCGATGATGATGCTGAATCGCTGCTGAAAGGTGATCAAACCATATTTGTGGTTCCTGTTCCTTCTTGGGAAGTGCGCGACGTGATCGAAACAACCCGCGCTCGCACCGTCGCTAATCCGCAAAACGAGCAAGAGAAGCTGGATGCACCCCCCAACGTGCTGCAAAAAATGTGGGAAGCGGCAAATGGGCTGGCGCGAGAAATTGGACTGACCAAAACAAGTTCACAAACGCCATACAATCCGTACATTTATGGTGGCGTTTTTGAGGCGTTGCTGCAATATCGGCAATCTAAACTGCTGCTGATTGACCAGGTGTTACGGCCGTCTCGATCCGTTTATGAATTAGACGTGCTGGCTGGCATTTTGCAGCCCAGCGCAGAAGAAGCAAAAGCTGTCATGACAAGGGTGGAAAGCAGCTACACACCCAAAGAACTCACAGAAATGGTAGAAAATTGGCACGCCATCATTACCACCAACCCAAAAAAGCCAGACCCAGGCCCCCCTTTGCTGCTGCCGCTGCCCCACACGTTGGCAAATGCAGCAGAAGAAACTGTGTTAACGGCCGTTCAGCAAGCCGCCCTCCACGCTATCATCACCCTGCCACTCAATGCCGATCCCATCAAAATGCTTGAGACAATAGATGACGCTTTAGCGACGTTACCAGATGGTGAGGAAACGGCCGTAACCCCCGCCAATGTTCACAAATTTGACGTGTACGACAGCTATTTTAACGTCAGCCGCACCGCAGAAAAGAGCGGGCTTACCTTCTTGAGCGGCCTGCTGCAATCGTACCGTAACGTCCTAGCAGATTTACAAAAACCACCCTACACTCTCACCGTCGTCGAAATGCCCATGCTGCGAATCGCCCTAGAAACCAGCCTGCGCCAATTTAACTTATCATGAAACCAACCTCCCGCAGGTTTATGCTCAGATGATCGTTCTTGACAGAACCTGCGGGAGGTTTATTTACATAGGAAGTCAGTATGCTAAAAATGGAAGAATTAGACCAAGCAAAAGACCGTTGGCAATTGGGTCATCACCTCTTTTTTGCCTACGTGCAGTCACTTATTCTCGTAGGCGACAAGCTGCTGCGTAAAATAGATGCAGGCGACATGCGTGAAGCCAAAACCGCCCTTGAAGAAGCCACCTATCTCCTTTGGGGCGTCTCCGTCACCTTCAAGCTCACGGGCGGCTTCTCCCAGGCTGCCTACGATGGCTATGTGCGCCCCAATATGTTTGGTGCCAGCGAAGGCTTTAGCGGCATGTGGGCGCAAGACCACGACTATCTTGTTAAAAAGGTGATGCGGAAGTTCAAACCATTTTTTGACAATCCGCCAGATGAGTTGGCACTGTCCATGCAAAATTTCCGTCAAGCATTTGCCATCATGTACGATTCCCACAAATATGTCTGCGACAAATTTGAAGGGGGGCAGCCCAGCCTACTCATGGGAGAAGAAGCGCAAAAAACGGCCGCTGAGATGATCGACACCTTTAAGCGCAATCGGATGTTGGTTTTGGGCATCCCCATGTCATAATTCAACCTCCCGGAGGTTCCTCCCATGAGGCTAGCCTTACGCAAAGCCTCCGGGAGGTTTTTTAACGATAATCTTATGTCAGAAATAATCCTTCCAACAGATTCCAATATTTACACCGCTTTCCAAAAAATAGCTGGGCAGCAACGGCTGGTTTTCTTTGCTGGCTTGCCAGGAACGGGCAAGAGTTTGCTCATTCAGCAGCTTGCTGTGATAGCGCAGCAGGCGGGGCGCACCGTCCACTTATTGCAGTGGGATGTGACGCGAGGGGCTTTTGAAACGGCCGTTATCCTGCAAAAATATCCCGAAATCGACGGTTCCACCCACCCCGCCATCCGCAAAGCAGTGGGGCTGTGGGCGCGGGAAGCCGTCTACCGTTGGGCAAACAGCCACGACGACAGCCATCTACTCATTGGCGAAGTTCCCCTTATTGGCAACCGACTGAGCGAATTGAGCCAGCCCTACAACGACGCTGCCGAAGCAGTTCTCAGCAGCCCAGATTGCCTCTTTGTCATCCCTGCCCCTAACCAGGCCGTGCGCCAGGTAATTGAAACCGCCCGCGCCCGCACCATTGCCAATCCACGTCATGAAAAAGAGAGAAAAGATGCACAACCCAATGTGCTGCAACTGTTGTGGCAACAGATAGCCGAAATTGGGGCAGAATTGGGATTAACAAACAGGAAATTGGGCAAAAATGTAGCTTACGATCCCAAAGTGTATACGGCCGTTTACCAACATCTTCTACAGCACCGCCACCATCAAACCTTACCCATCGATACTGTGCTTACCCCCAACGGCTCCGCCTACGCCTTGCAAATCAACGGCACAGAATTGGCCGCCACGCCCAGCGAGGTTGCGGCTATCATGCAGAAAATCGAAAAGAAATATACAGGTGATGGTCTGGAAACGGCCGTTGCTAACTGGTACAAAACGTAGGTAGAGACGTTGCAATGCAACGTCTCTACACCTCGCGCAAGGAGAAAATATGAAACTCGCTAGATTCGCTTACAATGGACAAATACACGAAGCAATTTACAAAAACGAGCAGCTTTGGGTCGGCAATGTCGCCTACAACCCAGATGATGTGATGTGGCTCCCCCCCGTAGACGTGCGCGGCAACACCGCCATCGGCGTTGCCCTGGGGTACGCTGACCATGCCGACGAGCTCAAGCTAGACGTGCCGGAATACCCACTGCTCTTTCACAAACTGCCCAACACCTTCATCGGCCACAAAGCTAAAGTAATTCGTCCTGACGTGGAATACATGCACTACGAAGGGGAACTGGTGGTTGTGATGGGACAAAACTGCCGCAATGTTTCAGCCGACGAAGCACTCAGCTACGTTTACGGCTACACCGTCGGCAATGAATGTACCGTGCGCGACTTTGTCGGCAACTATTACCGCCCACCCGTCAAAGCAAAAGGGTTTGACACCTTTGGCCCGATGGGGCCGGTGCTGGTAACGGCCGATAATATCGACCCCACAAACACCGAAGTCCGCACCACCGTCAACGGGGAACTCAAGCAACAAGGCAACACCAAACATCTACGCCACAGTGTCGCCGAGCTTATCGCCTATATCTCTGAGTTCAAAACGATGCAGCGTGGCGACATCATCTACACTGGTACGCCCAAAGGGCTGTCCCACGTTTACGTCGGAGACGTGATGCGCGTTGAAATCGATGGCATCGGTGTGTTGGAGAATGAGGTGATTGCGGGGTGATGGATTGGACACAGAGATTAGTGAGATGAGGTGAGATTCACAGAGAAAAAGAAGTGAGGGAGTATAAAGAATCACCCTCTAACAAGCGCAAGACAATTGCTCGTTCAATCTCTCAAAACCTTCTCTCAATTCTCAGCGATCTCAAAACTCTCTGCGTCCTCTGCGTCCCATGTCCCGCTTTTAAGGAGAAATTTAGATGGCAGCAACAAGAACCTTAAACGAAAATTTGAAGAAAGCAGCCCCTTTCCGTGCAAAAATTGAGGAACGGGGATTGAAAAATATTATTAACGGCCGTCACGTCAACGCCCTCTCCGGCAAAACATACGACAACGGCAGCCCCATCGACAGCAGCTTTATTTGCACCGTCGCTGCGGGGGACGCTGCCGACATCGACGCGGCAGCTCTCGCAGCCCAAGCCGCCTTCCCCGCCTGGGCTGCCCTGCCCACCAAGCAGCGGCGCGACCTGCTTTACCGTGTCGCCGACCTCATCGAGGAAAACGCGGAGGAGTTGGCTCTGCTAGAAAGTATCGATACGGGGCAACCGATACGCTTTATGAGCAAAGCGGCCGTTCGTGGTGCGGCTAACTTTCGCTTTTTTGCAGATCGCGTCGAGTCTGCCAACGATGGGCTGTCGCTGCCCACCAGTGAGCATCTGAATTACACCATTCGCCAGCCAATTGGCCCGGTTGGGGTAATTACGCCGTGGAACACGCCGTTTATGCTCAGTACTTGGAAGATCGCTCCGGCACTGGCCGCAGGCTGCACCATCGTCCACAAGCCGGCCGAACTCAGCCCCGTCACCGCCCAGCGGCTCACGGAAATCATCCATGAGGCAGGCATTTCGCCTGGGGTGATCAATTTGGTCAACGGTTTTGGCGAAACGGCCGGAAAAGCGCTCACAGAACACCCAGCCATCAAAGCGATTGCCTTTGTGGGGGAGACAACCACGGGCAGCCAGATCATGCGCCAGGGGGCAGCAACGCTTAAGCGGGTGCATTTTGAACTGGGGGGCAAAAACCCCATCATCGTCTTTGCTGATGCCGATTTTGAGCGGGCTTTGGATACGGCCGTTTTCATGAAATACAGCCTCAATGGAGAACGGTGTACCTCCAGCAGTCGTTTGTTGATCGAACGGCCGATTTACAACGAATTCAGTGCCAAACTAGCCCAGCGCGTCAAAAACCTCAAGGTCGGACATCCTCTCGACCCCAACAGCGAAATTGGGCCCTTGATTCACCAAAGTCATTGGGACAAAGTGAGCAGCTACGTCGCCATTGGTCAGGAAGATGGGGCTACGCTGATGGCTGGTGACGGACAGCATCCGGCTGGGCTAGAAGGGGGTGCTTACATCACCCCCACCTTCTTCAAAGACGCCACGCCCACCATGCGAATCGCCCAGGAAGAGATTTTTGGCCCCTTCCTCACCGCCATCCCCTTTGACGGCGCAGAAGAAGCGTTGCAAATTGCCAACGGCGTTAATTACGGCCTCGCCGCCTACATTTGGACAAAAGATATAACCCGCGCCATGAAAATGGCCCATCAAGTTGAAGTAGGCATGGTTTGGGTCAATTCGCAAAACGTGCGTCACCTGCCCGCCCCCTTTGGCGGCGTCAAAAATAGCGGCATCGGCCGCGACGGCGGCGACTACAGCTTTGATTTTTACATGGAAACGAAGAATATCAGCATCGCTTTGGGCGATCACCACATTCCTAAATTAGGAGCCTGACGATTTACGATTTTTGATTGACGATTTACGATTGTTGAACGCGCAAAATCGTCAATCGAAAATCTAAGATCGTCAATTACCGGAGGTACAGATGCCAGTACGACATCCAGCGGGGAACCCGCCATTTAACATTATTCGCATGAGTCACGTTGAATTGGGCGTGACTGATTTGGCGGCATCGCGTAAGTTTTACACTGAAATTCTGGGGCTGATTGAAACGGAGCAGGTGGGTGATTCCATCTATTTACGCGGGTTGGAAGAGCGCAATCATCACTCTTTTATCCTTACCAAAGTGGATGAGCCGCACGTCATTCGGCTGGGGTTTAAGGCTGCCAGCGAAGCCGATTTAGGTCAAATGGCCGCCTATTTTGCCACAAAAGGGACAGAGACCGCCTGGGTGACTCAGCATGGGCAAGGGCGTTCTTTGCAAATGCGCGATCCGTTTGGGATGCCGCTGGAATTTTGCTACCAGTTTGCCCAGGCGGAACGGATGCTGCAAAAGTATGGCGCATATCGCGGCTGCCATCCGCAGCGCATCGACCATTTTAACTGTTTCACCCCCAATGTGCAGGCCAGCCACGACTTTTGGGCACTCGATTTGGGCTTCCGCACGACAGAATACACCGTCTCGGAAGATGACGATCCGCAACTGTGGGCGATTTGGATGCACCGCAAGGGGAATATTCATGATATGGCCTTCACCAACGGGGCTGGGCCACGCCTACACCACGTCGCCATTTGGGTGCCAACGGCGATGCACATTATCCATTTGTGCGATCTCATGTCTACAACGGGGTATTTGGACAATATGGAGCGCGGGCCTGGGCGGCACGGCATTTCTAACGCCTTTTTCCTCTACGTGCGTGACCCAGACGGCCATCGCATTGAAATTTATACGAGTGATTATTTGACGGTTGATCCTGATTTGGAACCGCTTGAGTGGCAGTTACGCGATCCGCAGCGGCAGACGCTGTGGGGCAGCCCTGCGCCAAAATCGTGGTTTGAGGAGGGGTCGCTGCTGTTGGGAACGGCCGTTCGCCAACCTGTCTTAAAAGCGCAACCCATCATTGCCCCATAGTCCATAGATTGATGCTAAAAGTTGACCCGTCTTCATAAGAATACTATAATGCACATAGTCCAAATATAGTCAAGTAAGTATTGGAGGTACTCTATGCCACAGCTTCATTTTTATGTACCAGAAACAATCGCAGAAAAAATTCGGCTGCAAGCTAAAGCGGCTGATCTAACTGTTTCCCGTTATCTGGCTAAAGTTGTACAACAAGACAGCAATATTGCTCAATGGCCTAAGCAGTTTTTTGAAGAAGTCATTGGTGGTTGGCAAGGGGAGCAGTTAGAGCGGCAGTCTCAAGGCGAAGCCGATGAGCGTGATGAACTAGCACCAACTGGTATCGATTAAGTCATCATGTATCTTCTGGATTCCAACGCCTGCATTCGTTTGCTAAACAGTAGTTCCACTGTATTGGCAACCCGTTTACAACAGCACAGCCCCAATGCTCTCTTTTTATGCGCCGTAGTGAAGGCAGAGTTGCTCTATGGTGCGTATCACAGTACCCAAGTTGCCTCTAATTTGCGCTTGTTGCACCGCTTTTTTGAACCATTTGTTTCGTTACCGTTTGATGATAGCTGTGTGGAGCAATACGGCCGTATTCGCAGCGACCTAGCGAGGGCTGGCACGCCTATTGGCCCGTATGATTTGATGATTGCAGCAACGGCCGTTACCCACAATCTTATTTTAGTCACCCACAATACCCGTGAATTTTCACGGGTGGTGGGATTACGTCTGGAAGATTGGGAAGCTGGGTAAAAAACCAATCCATCTCGCACAATTTTGTAACCTCTCCCGTAAGTCATCCTCGCTAGGATATTTTTAGTAGGTTTTTCAGTGGGCAAATATCTTGATCACTGACAATTTTATTTGTAGTACCTATAATATCAAATCATCTACGTTTGTATCTCAAGCGTCTTTCCCCCTTCATCATATTAAGAGGTAATTTTATGCTGCAACATCCCAATAAAACCCAATCAGCAGGTAGGATACAACTTTTCCTATTCTTGTTTCTATCTTTATTTATGTGGCAAAGCAGCATCCAGTCCGCCAAGGCGGCGACTTGGACAGTTTGCCTGTCTGCGCTGGATTGTGACTTCACGTCCATTCAAACGGCCGTTAACAATGCAACAAATGGCGATATTTTAGAGTTTACGGTCAACAAAGAGGTTTTTTTGGAAACAGTGACCCTTAACAAATCGTTGACCTTTATGGGGCAAACAACGACGATTAACGCGCAGGATAGCGGAACGGCCGTTACCATTACAGGCAGCCCCACCGTTATCATGCAAGATATAATCATCCAAAATGGCAACGTCAGTGGCAACGGCGGCGGCAACGGCGGCGGCATTCAGCTTAACGGAGGCAATCTTACCCTAACCAATGTCACCTTAAACAGCAATGATGCCACGGGCAGTGGCCTGGGCGGCGCTCTGTACATTGGTAATGGCAGCAGCACCGTCACCCTCACCAACGTGACAATGCAGTCGAATACGGCCGTTTCTGGTGGTGGTATCTATAACAACGGCATAATCAATGCAGATAATCTAACCATTGCAGCAAACTATGCTGTCAATGGAGGTGGTTTCTACAATAACGGCATTGCTACGCTGGATAATCAATCTGATATAAGGCAAAATGGAACGACCGCTACACAAACCACCCAATCCGGTGGCGGCATTTTCAACGCCGCAGGGGCAACACTGACCATTCTTGACAGTGATGTCTCTAACAACGACGCTGATGATGGGGCTGGCGTTTTCAACGAAGGCACGCTGCAAGTCACCGATTCCAATCTGGGCAGCAGCAACGTGGCTATCAATGCGGGGGGTGGTTTATACAACAGTGGGCAAGCCACTCTAACAAACAGTGCCGTCGTGCAAAATGATGGCGCTACAGGTGCAGGCATCTATAACGAAGGCACACTCATCGCTAACAACAGTACCCTCAGCCGTAATGAAGGTGCCAATGGAGCGGGCCTGTACAACATGAGCGGCAGCACCACGTTTAACAATGTCACCATTCACCTCACCATTGGCACCTCTATTTTTGTCAATGGGGGCACGGTCACGGTGGGAAACACAATTATTTCTTCAGTGTCGGGAAATTCTACATGTGATGGGAGCAATCTAAACAGTGCCGTTTCCAATGGATACAATCTGGCAAATGACCAAAGCTGCACATTTCTTTCAGAAATAAGTGGGGGTATTCAAGGGGTTGACCCTGATCTTGAGGGCATTGTGTCACCAACGACCAGTGCCGCCTACCACGCACCCAAACTTACCAGCCCAACTGTCGATGCTGGCAATCCAGCGACGCCAGGCAGCGGCAGCACAGCCTGCTTCGCCAGCGATCTGCGCGGTTTGGCACGGCCTCAATCGCGGGGGTGTGATATTGGGGCGGTGGAAATTGTGATTTTTCGGCTTTATTTGCCAACGCTCATTAAGTAATTGGGCACACTGTTTCCAACAGTTTTTGAAACAATGGCAGCTTAGTTTTCTCGGTGTCCTCTGTCACTTTCTTACTCAGGTGGATCGGGTTCTGCCATAAGTGCTTCAATGGCAGCCACCGCCTGTAAATCTGTGCCACGGCTAAATTCGCCAATGTGCTGGTAGCGAATACGGCCGTTTTTATCAATAAGATAGGTCGTCGGCCAAAAACGCTGGTTGTAGGCGCGCCACGTCAATCGATCATTGTCTAGGGCAACCGGATAGGTCACTTCCAACCGTTCAACTGCATCGACCACATTATCATATTCACCTTCGTAGCCAAATTCTGGATAATGGATGCTAATAACAACAAAGTCATCCCCTTCGTACATTGCCTGCCATTCCTTGATCCAAGGAATTGTCCGTTGACAATTAATTCAACCAAAGGTCCAAAACTCCAACAAAACCACTTTGCCCCGCTGCGAAGCCAAGGTGATTGGGCCATCGCTGTTAATCCAAACGTCATTACGCCATTCGGGAGCTTCCCCCATGTCTGGTAAATCGACCACAATGGCACCCCTTGTTGGCGGCTCTATTGTGCCGCTGGCAATAATTTGTACGCCGCCACTGTCACTCTCTTCAGCCTCTGGCGCAGCACAGCCCACTAAAACAAGGAACAGCAGTAGGAAAACGGCCGTTCCGCCCACAATCTTCTTTATACCCATCTCATTACCTCCATGCCCTGCATTGTAACCGATTTGGATTAAGAGAGGCTTACAAAATGATTACCATATTAGCGACATGACAAACAATCTTCACACCCCATTTATGAAAAATTTGCGGCCTACTCATACAGTGCAAAAAAAAGTCAGCCATATTGTAATAAAAACCTGCTATACTGTCTTTGTGGCGAAAAAGTGATGATCTCAAGCATAAAATCCATTTGCTTTTATCCAGAGGTTGAAGTCTGCCAAAACCTCTTTTGATTACTATGATTTTAACTGATTAGATCAGCCAGAGGATGCAGAATTGAACGAACAACCATCAATTACCCAAATTCAAACCAACATCAGACAGCTCAAAGAGTTGATTAATAATCTTGGCAGCACCGTTAATCAACAGCACCAAACCTTGATCACAACCCGCGCCGAAATTGCCCAGCGTTCTGCTACCCAGTCCAGCGACGAGCT
>UOEU01000838.1_pt1 | contig 11489 bp, 6 predicted proteins | sample 1989311 | NCBI WGS metagenome assembly UOEU01 (sample SAMEA4712195, study PRJEB27164) | hydrothermal vent metagenome | biome: marine basaltic hydrothermal vent biome; feature: marine hydrothermal vent; material: mineral | place: Pacific Ocean | collected 2011-06-14/2011-07-23 | depth 1719 m | reverse complement strand
GCGAGTTGCCAGTATCATCTCTAAAACTTTGAACAATCCATAAGCGGCCAGTAAAGCCAGCAGTAGATCAGCCCCTATTAACGCTACAAAGCGGAGGCTGATGCTGGCCTGGTTCAAGAAAGCGTCAGCCATGGCTGCACTTAGAGCGAACAGGGTGATGACGACCACATCAGTAATCATCGTGACGCCGAGGACAATTTGGGTGAAGGAGCCTTTGGCGCGCAGTTCCTTGACGATGGCAATAGCTACGGATGGGGATCGGGCCACCATGATAGCCCCAGCTAGGATGGCGACAGCGACGCGGCTCATCGTTGGCATATCGCGCATAAAAGGGACAAAATCAGCGAGGAGGAAAACTGCCACACTTCCAAAAACAAAAGATGTCACGACTAGGCTACCAGCCACCCAGCCAATACTTTTGAACCGTCCCTTTAACTCCGGCAAAAACAGTTCATTGCCAGCAGCGAAAGCGATAAAAGCCAGCGCAATCTCATCTATAAACTTCAGGCTGCGGACAGCTTCTTCAGAGACAAAGCCCAGAATGAATCCCCCAGCTATCAGACCCGTGAACAGATACCCCGTGATTTTAGGGAGCTTGATCCTAGCAAAAAAATCACCGATTTGTTTTGATGCCAGCGCAACAACAGCGAAACTGACGATAAAGATGAACAGGTTAGACAAGTTTTCCATATATTTATTCTCGGCTGGTGAGATTGGTTCAATCTGCCAGATTGAACCAATCTAAAATGAAAGGGTTTATTTTTTTGGCAGGTGGGGGGAGTTGTGCAACTGCACGGGTTTTTTGGCTCGGCGCAGCTTCAAATTGAGCATCTCGATGAGGAAGGAGAAAGCCATGGCAAAATAAATATAGTTTTTCAAACCTAGGGCATGAGCCGCTTCGGGGTTCCACCCTTCGGCCATAAGCAAGGCGCCAATGAGGATGAGAAAGGAAAGAGCCAACATTTTCACGGTGGGGTGTCGGCTGACATAGTCGCTGATCCGCCCAGCGAAGATGACCATGATGGCTGCAGCAATCATGATGGCTGTTACCATGACGGCCATAACGTTGGAAATGCCAACGGCCGTTATCACCGAGTCTAGCGAGAAAACAAGATCAATCACAAGTACCTGCGCCACCATCGCCGTCATCGTCATTGTAGGCTTGCCAGTCCCATGTTTGTCATACTCATCTACTTCCAGCTTTTCATGTATTTCATACGTACTCTTACCAATGAGGAAAAGTCCACCCAGCAGCAAAACGAGCCCCTTACCCGTAATCACAGTTCCAAATAAAGTTATTATCTCTGTGCCTTCCAAAGATTGCACCCAACTGATTGCCAATAATAACAAAATGCGACCGACTACAGCTAGGCCAATCCCTATCCGTTGCCCCAACGCTTTTTGAGATTCTGGTAATTTATCAGACAAAATTGAGATAAAGATGACATTATCAATGCCCAGCACAATTTCCAGTGCCAGCAGCGTTAAAAACGCTATCAAATTTTCCGCCGTTAATAAATCCATTAATTCACTCTCCACTTTCAGATTGGTTCAGTTTGCCAAGCCAATCTCTAAGTATAAACAGATTGGTTCAATTTACCATACCAACTATTCTAGTCCCCTTTTAGTGTTGCGTACTACAAACGGCTAGGGTGGAAAAATGGCGTGGCCCCCTCTTTATTCGCAATGAAACTGGCAAATTCTCTACCCCAATGGAAGAGGGGGATTGTGTCATGATTTTACGCCTTCCTCGAACCCCACCGCTTAATCTGGATGCCCCTCTTTCTGCCGAATGGCGGCGCGGCGAACTTTGGTGATTTCAGGTATTTACGTCAAACCAGCAAGCTCATGTAAAATTAGGGCATAGTACTGAACGAATTGACCATTAGTAGCAATGTGCTTCACCCTATTACATCGAGATGAATCTGATCCGAAACTAGGGTTCCATTCTTGCTGGAAATAGTATGTTTTGTATCAATACCTTCGCCACTTCCCTAAAAATGGTCTGTCATACCTGCGAAGGCAGGTATCCATCTTTTCCTACTCGACTGGATTCCCGCCTTCGCGGGAATGACATTTTAAGTTTTCAGCCAAAAATGAGTTTTGGCGAAGGTATTGTTGTATACTATAATTAGCAGGTTGGCTTTTAGGCTAAGGATATGGTTATGAAATTTGTTGATTTTTGCGCTGGAATTGGTGGGTTTAGGTTAGGGCTTGAAAAGCTTGGTTTTCAAAATATCTATTCTTGTGAAATTAATAAGCACTGTGAAAAAACATATTCTCTTAATTTCGGAGACAGGTTTGATGCAAAGGATATATCTTTTGTTGATCCCTCAGAATTGCCAGAATACGATTTGTTTTGTGCTGGATTTCCATGCCAGCCATTTTCAATAGCAGGTAAACGACAAGGTTTTTTTGATGATAGAAGCAACGTATTTGAGCAAATAATTCGGCTAATTGAAGGAACTTCCCCACAAGTTGTGTTACTTGAAAATGTGAAACACCTTCTTTATCATGACAAGCGAAGAACATTTAAAATAATAATTAATATGTTAGCTGAAAGGGGTTATTTTGTTCGCTATCAGGTTTTAAACAGCAAAATTTTTGGCATCCCACAGAGTCGTGAAAGAATATTTATCGTGGGGTTTAAGTCATCAGTTGCTGCGGATAAGTTTTCTTTTCCATTCAGCGATAGAGTAGAGAAAGTGCTTGACGATATTTTAGTTGTAGGAAACGATGAATATCCTCTATCTAAAAAATGGCTTGAATATATTGAACTATATTCTGGTAAGAAGTCATTGGAAGAAATCCCTTTTCAAGTTCCTAAAACCAGAGTTGCTTTGGAAAACGATCCAGACACTAATTTAATGAATTGTGTTTTGCAAATGAGATCAAGCGGTATTCGGGCTATCCCAACAAATCGTCCGTTTCCTACTTTCGCTGTTAGTATAAGTGGAGGTGGGGCAATGATTCCTATTTATGTCCGAGAACTTCGACACTTTAGTTTAATTGAGATGCAAAGATTGATGGGGTTTCCGGATAGTTTTCAATTTGATGTGGCGCGTACTCATGCTATTAAGCAGTTAGCTAATGCGGTATGTCCACCAGTTGTTCAGGAAATTGGTAAGCAAATTGCAAAAGCAATTGAAACTAACAATATTGGCATAAATAGTGTATCCAAAAGCCCACAAAAAATGTACCAACAGCAACCATTGTTAGATTTTAGTTGAGATTATTGTGATTTCATTCGATCTTGGATGTTTTCACCTGTGGGTTTTACGATTATGTGTTTTTCAGGAAAGGCTAAAGCGCAACTGGAACAAGATTTTTCATCACAAATAGCACAAATTTGCCACTTTGACTTGTTGCAATAAAAGCATAAGGCTTGAAAATTTATTGATTCGCTTTCCCCATCTTTTTCTACTGGAATACGGTGATCAAAAACTTCCCTTACTCGATCTCGACTGAAACTGTTTTTCTTACGTGACTTCGGGGGGAAATCTTTGCTCCACATATATTACAAAGACCCTTTTGGCTTTGTCGAATTTCGTCTTTATTTTCTACTTTTGGGGCTTGTCTGTGTGCCTTTTTGATATTATCCCGAAAAAAGCTCTCATGATCTTCGGGATATAATACATATCTTTGGCTGCCTAATCTTTTGTCACCACCCTTGTTCTCAATCCACACAAAACCTTCTTCATTCCATAATTCACTAAATGGCTTATTAGCATCTGCATAAGAATCTAGGATATAGTTTGGAGGAATTTTTCCCTCTAAAAGCTGCTTGATTTTAGGCAATCTAATTGAGCCTCATTGTAAATCAGCTTCACAACCATCACCGTATTTTATCAAAATCAGTAAAGCCGGAATTGTTCGGCGTTTTGTGATCCATATTTTTCGACCATCTACAAAGTAAATAAAATACCCTCTTCCATTTCTGTTGGCAGATATTTCTACTATATCCTCCACTCGAAGCTTATTCACTATTTATATCCCTGAATAAATCTACTATTTCTAAAGTCAGAGCAGTAGCGATCTTGGAGATATTTTCTAAAGTAATATTTTTCTCTGCTCGTTCAATCATTCCAATATAGGTTCGATGCAATCCGGAACGAGTTGCCAGTTCTTCTTGAGACAAGCCTTTTTTATGTCGCTCCTCTCTCACCTTTATTGCCAAATTGGATTAATATTTCGCTTTTCATCTGCATAATTTATAGTTTATTCAGCATATTATGATCGTAAGGGAGTTAGTCTACATACTATAGTTAGCATGCGATGCTGCCTTTTGTACAAACAACTTATTAAGCATAAGTGAACAGACCCTTAGCTCGACTTTGTACGTTTCTAACAAACTCTGTCGAATACATACTCGACTATGTAGGTTTCTATTAAAATAATAAATGAATGTCACCTTTTTTAACCGACATCCACTTATTCATACCCGACTAAACCACAATAATAAAAATCAGATTCCTACTCTGGTTACACGGTTGTCTGGAAATCCTTTTGGCTTTGAATTTTGTACAAAGTCGAGCTTAGCTATCGTAAACGGCCGTTCCCCCATCCCCAAAAATAGCCACATCGCCAAACCAGCCAGCTCATGTAAAATTAGGGCATGACCCTAAACGAACCAACCATTAGCAGCAATGGTGTGTTGCGCCCCACCTATATCGAAGTAAATCTGACGCGGCTGACGGAGAATTACCGCGCCATTGAGCAGGCGGTGGCACCTGCCAAAGTAATGCCTGTTCTGAAGGCCAATGCGTATGGGCATGGATTGGTGGCAGTGGCACAACATGTCGTTTCGTTGGGCGCACCTTACCTGGGGGTGGCCTTTTTAGAAGAAGGAATCCTGCTGCGTGAGGCAGGCATCGAGACGCCTATTTTGGTGCTGGGTGGCATTATTGGCAACCAAATCCCGCTCTTTTTGCAGCACAGGCTAACCATCACCGCTTCTTCGCTGGAAAAATTGGCGCAAATTGATGCGGCGGCGGCGCAAATGGGGGTTCAGGCCAAAGTACACCTTAAAATTGATACGGGGATGGAGCGAATTGGGGTGCATTATTACAGTGCCGATTCGCTGTTGGAAGCAGCTTTAGCGTGTGAACATTGTCTGGTGGAGGGGATTTATTCCCATTTTGCCAATGCAGATACGGCCGTTCTCCATTCCGCCAACATCCAACTCAACCGCTTTAACCAACTGCTTTCCTTTTACAAATCGCGCGGCTTACCCCCGCCCCCGCTGCGTCACATGGCAAACTCTGGCGCCATCTTGCAGTTGCCCAACAGCCATTTTGACATGGTGCGTGTCGGCATTTTGCTCTACGGCGTTTACCCCACCAATGATGTGGCAAAAACCATTGCCGTGCGTCCCGTTTTGGCTTGGAAATCCCGCGTGGTTTACTTTAAGGTTGTACAGCCCAACCACCCCGTCAGCTACGGCTCTACTTGGCAAAGTGATCATATGATTCGGGTGGTGACGGTGCCAGTGGGGTATGGGGACGGCTACTTCCGCAGCATGTCTGGGCAGGCGCAGGTGATTATTCGTGGGAAGCGGTATCCAGTTATCGGCCGTATTTGCATGGATCAGTTGATGGTCAATATTGAATGGGAAACTGCTTATAATAACGATGAGGTGATTTTGCTGGGGGCAAGTGACGGCGAAGCGATTTTTTGTGAAGATTTAGCCGCCTGGGCGGAGACAATTCCGTATGAGGTGCTAACCAACATCAACACGCGCGTCCCACGCATTTACCTCAAATAAACCTTTGTGAGGGTTTCGGGGGGGGCAGATCATGTTGGCAAACTTTTTCAGGGGCTGGTTATTGAGAATATCGCCAGAAGGTGTTCGACCCCGGCCAGGAGGGTGAACCGAGGTCGAAACACTTCTTTTGGCGACTTCTGATTATTAGAATAACGGTAAAAGTTTAGTAAAACCTGAGTTAAACTTAAATAGATTCTGAGTGTGTTTATTTTCACATACGTATAGGGCTTGTTCGTGAGGGAAACTGATGACTAAATTTAAGATTGGAGATTCTGTACGGGTACGGTATTACGGCCGTTTACCCCTTATCCGCCACTCTGCCATTGTCATCGACAAATGAGTCGCTATTTTTGCAGAATTGCTTCACGAATTCGGCTCAAGGATTCTTTACAATCATCGTCTTGGCAAAATTCGTCAGCTTTTGCCCACCCTTCATCAAACCTTCCCAAAAGCTGCATGTCAGCAAGGTACGTGGGAAAGACAATTTGCTGTTTCATTGCCTCCTCTCGTAGCCTATCTTCTGTAAACAGATATTCCACTTGCCTAGAATATAGTTCAAGATAATCTTCACTTAATTCGGGTTTTTGGTTTCTCAATAAAGCTAACCAAAGCTGTGCATCTTGTTCAATAAAATAAGGGTATTCATTTGTTACATCTACGATTTGACCACCATCAAATCGAAAGATTTGAATTGGGCTGATAGCTGCCGTGGCCGTAGGTAGCCAAAAATAATCATAATCACGCGTAACAAATTCTGGTTTATTATCTTCATCAACATCAACTAATTTGGGAGATACTCCCCAGTTTTTTATGAGCAGATTGCTGCTTTGATATTGCTGTGCGTTTTTGTCATAGAACATCACGACAATAACAGTACAACAATAAGCACCCTCAGTTGTAATATCCAGAACAACCTCGGGTTCCCCGTCCAAATCGAGATCAGACACAGTTTCTATGCGGCCAAAAGGTGAAATAGAAATATCAGCAACGATTGATTTCACGGAAACTTCTTGAGACTTCCCATCACGAATGATTCGCAGAATCGCATTGTTAGAATATGAATCAGGCAATATTTCGGCTGAAACGTTTCTTTCTGCTTCACTGCAACTGCCAGCAAGAAAAACGATTGCAAAAATAATAATGGGGAGTGTGCTTTTCATAACGTCACCTAGTAAATTCAATTTAAGATTAACCAAAAATCACCTCCTCACCCGTTCACCCCCTCACCTCTTCAAAGTCAAACTAACCGGACAATGATCCGACCCCATGATGTCTGCATGAACGGCCGCTTCCCCAATGCGTGATGCCAAATCTGGGGTGGTGAAAAAATAGTCGAGCCGCCAACCCACATTACGGCCGCGCCCCACCCGCGTAACTCCACCATGAATACGCCCCCGTTTGTTCAGGGTACAGGTGGCGAAACGAATCAATGTACCCTTGCCCCACGATTTTATCTAGCCAGGCGCACTCTTCCGGCAGTAACCGTTCAGCCCCCTCGTTCCACGCTCTGCGTGGAATGCACTTTTAAGACGCTCCGCGTCGAGTGAACGCAGAGCGTTCAGGCGGGCATTCCCACGTAGAACGCGGGAACGAGACGGGGGGGGGGGTGAACGGTTACTTATTTACTTATCACCCCTTAGGGTGCGTTCGCAAATAACTTTTGACGAGGAAACGCATCCGCAAGGTTTGCCCGTTTACCAATGTCCAAAGTTAAAAACGGGCAAACCCTTAGTGGCGGTGGCGAGCGATGCGTCGCCCTTGCCAACCGCAGTGAGGGCATTTGTAGCGGCGCACCGGAACGCCTACCAGATCGAGCAGATAATCGGCCGTTTTGCGGTTAATTCTTTTTAAGTTATGCTGATGGCAGTTGGGGCAGCCCGCTTTTAGCTGGCGGTCTGGGTGAAGAACGGCAAAGCTGTAGGCAAGCTGTGCGCCCAAAATGAGTGCTCCCAATGCGGAAAGAGCCGCAATGATTTGTGTACCCGAGCCATAGCCGAGTGAGCCTAGCCACCATGGCATACCGTACAAAACAGCAATGCGGTCGGTACGGCCGTTGTACTGAATGACAACCATTTCGCCACTGAATTGTGTGCTAAATTCCAGAGGGATGGGCTCTAAGGAACGGCCGCTGGCCCCGATGCCTTCGTTTCGACCTTTTATGGAGACGTATGTTTCATACGTTCCTGGCAACGGGATGCGGTACGCGAGTTGAAACAATCCATTGCCTGCTGGTTTCATCACTGTAAGCGGATCGTCGCTGTCCCAACGTTCATTTTGGAAGCTGCCGACAGCGACTAGCTGGGCTGGTAATGTATCGTTTGCAGTGAGAACGTAAGTTTTGGGCCATAAGTTGCTGGCAGACACGGCCGGATTGAATGTGAATGTGATGGGTTGATCCGGCTCTGTTGCAAAGGCCCAGGCGGATTTTTCGGGGACGGCCGCTTTCCAATTACCACAGGGCAAAATCCGCCACGAATAACGGCTAGGCTCTGCAAAAATCACCGTGCGCGAATAGATGCCATCCCCGGCCGTGCGGTCTCCCTCCGTGCCATCATCAAAAAGCGGCGTGCTGCGGCCATCCCAATCTTGAAAGTTGCCTACGATGCAGTAACCCTCTTCTGGTGCAGTGGGTGGGGTTACTGCCAAGGGCTGAACTGGCTGGGCAAATTGTGCCCGCGCCTGGGCCAGTTTGGAAAAGGGATTGATGATGAAGAGTACGGCCGTTATCAACAAAACAAGTAACAAAACTTCACGCCATCGACGTAGCTGAGGAAATCGTTGCCGCTTTTTAGGTGCAAAACGATAGCGTGGCTCCTCTTGTTTGCGTCGCCGCCGAGACGGCCGTTCTTCAACTTCTTCTACTTGAGCTACTTCTTCAATGTGTTCATCATGTTGCTCATTCATAGGTAACAGTGTAATAATTTTTGTGCTTTTCAACAAGCACGTTTACCGATTTTTTATGACTCTACTGAAAAAAGCCACAGAGAACACAGAGATTTTGAGGTTTCCAGAGAGGAAAATCTGTGTAATCCTTCGGCTTTGCTCAGAGCCTGCACTGAGCAAAGCCGAAGTGACAGGTTCTGCGAAATCTGCGATTTTTTCAGTGCAGTCATAGCAAGAAATCGTGGGAAACAGACCTTGTTATACTCTCAACCCATTCATCGTCGAAAGCTAGAAAATTTGTGCTATAATTTTGCTTTTTGAGATGCACTACTGGTACACAAGTTTTTTAAGTATGACAACAACAAATTTCAGTAGAGAACGAATAAAATCTAGAGAAAATTCGTTCATTAATTCAATTCGCTGTTGTCTTGAAAGTGAGAATTATTTACCGCCCCGCCGAGGGATAAATCCCCCGGCTACATGATGCAAAGCCCCTCTGGGGCTTCCATTCAGTAGCCTGCCCGTTCACGGGCGGAGCCAGAAGTGCGAGAAACTTATGAAACAGTGTACTAAAATGAAACGGACTTTTTATGACTGCCACCACCTACGTTGTTGTTGATGTGGAAACCACGGGGCTAGACCCCAAAAACGATAGAATTATTGAAGTTGCCGCCATTACTTTTCGCGGCAACGATATTTTGGATGAATTTTCCTCACTGGTGAATCCTCATCGGCCGCTTCCTGCGTTCATCACCCAACTGACAGGTATCACCCAAGAGATGGTCGATGAAGCGCCCACCATGTTTACCCTGCGCTCCCAATTACGGCCGAAAATAGGTGACCATGTATTGGTGGGACACAACATTGACTTTGATGCGGGCTTTTTGCAGGCGGAACGGCTGGGCATGGGCAACCATCGCCTAGACACCGTCACCCTCGCCTCTATTTTATTCCCCGATGCTGGGCGATTCAATTTGGAATCGCTGGTGCATTATTTGGAATTGCCCAACCCCAACAACGGGCAAACCCACCGCGCCCTGGACGATGCAGAGCAGACGGTGGAGCTGTTTTTGGCCTTGCGTGAACAGGCGATGCAGCTTCAGTTGAGCCAAATTGATGAGCTTGTGGAAGCTGGCAGACGGCTGGGCTGGCCGGAAACGCTCTTTTTTGAAGATATTTTGGCAGAACGGGTACGCAACGCATTTGAAGGCAAAGATTTGCGCCATCGGGGGCGGCTGCCGCGCCTGTTTCAACCTGGCTCGCTAGACGGCCGTCCTGCCGTGCCTGCTGAAAAAGTCAAAATGCTCGACCCAGAACTGGTCGCTGGCATGATCCAGCCGGGCGGCAATCTTAGCCAGCTATTTGACTCCTTTGAGTACCGACCGCAGCAGGAAGAGATGCTTGATGCGGTGGTAGGCGCTTTTAATGATGGGGCGCATGTGATGGTGGAAGCGGGAACGGGAACGGGCAAAAGTATCGCTTACCTGATTCCCGCCGCGTTTTGGGCAACCGAAAACGGCCGTCGCGTCGTTATTTCTACCAACACCATCAATTTGCAAGATCAGCTTATTAACAAAGATGTGCCTGAGCTGCAAAAAGTGCTGCCATTTGAGCTACGAGCGGCGGTACGCAAAGGGCGGCGCAACTACCTTTGCACCCGCCTCTTCCAGCAAATGCGACACAGTGGCCCCAGCAATGCAGACGAAATGGCGCTGTATGCACGAATTTTGCTGTGGCTGCCCACAACGACCACGGGCGATTTGGCGGAATTGAATTTACGCACGCCGGGGGAGCGGCTGGCATGGTCTCGGCTAAATGGGGAGAATGCTTCCTGCACGGCAGACCATTGTGCGGCGGAAAAGTGTCCGCTGCACGTCGCCCGTCGTCGGGCTGAACTAGCCCATTTGGTGATTGTCAATCATTCGCTGCTGCTGTCTGATGTGGCGAATGAAAACCATATTTTGCCCAAATTTGTTGATCTGATTGTCGATGAGGCGCATCATTTGGAATCGGCCGTTACCAGTGGACTCAGCTTTCGCGCCGACAAACGCTTTCTGGAAGCCGTTTTGGATGAGGTGAACAAACCTCGCGCCGGACTGCTTTCTGATTTGCAGAGCCGTTTGGAAGCAACGCTGCCCACAGAAGTTGTGAGCCAATTTAATACAATCATCAATAAAATGCGGCGAGAAGGGCAGTCGGCGGCGATTCGGCTGGATGAGTTTTTTACCACGCTCTCTTTCTTTTTGTCGGAGGCGGTGAACAGGCGCAGCCAGTTTGCCCAACAGATTCGTTTGACTCCGGCCGTTCGCGTTCAGCCTGGCTACGATGAGGTAGAGTTGAGTTGGGATAATCTTAATCGCCATCTGGGTGCTATTGTCGATGGCTTTGCCAAATTGGCGGGTGGTTTGGGGGATATTGAAGCGCAGTTTGATATTGAAGATGGGGAAGATTTGAAATTGACGTTGGCGAGTAACGGCCGTTCCCTAGAAGAAACCCGCCTCAACCTCGATGGCATCATCATAGACCCTAGCGATGGCTTGATCTATTGGGTTGAACTGTTCAAATCGCGCATTTCCCTTCACGCCGCGCCGCTGCACGTCGGGCCATTGGTGCAAACCAACATCTTTGAAGCGTTAGAAACCGTCATCCTCACCTCTGCCACCTTGCGAACCGCAGGCCCGGATGCTCGCAAAGAAGCCGATTTTTCCTACATCCGCGAGCGGCTCTATGCCCATGATGTAGATGAACTCGCCGTAGGATCTCCTTTCGACTACAAAAATACAACCCTACTTTATTTAGTAACCGATATTCCTGAACCAAACCAGCCGGGCTATCAGCGCAT
>UOEU01000190.1_pt1 | contig 11532 bp, 9 predicted proteins | sample 1989311 | NCBI WGS metagenome assembly UOEU01 (sample SAMEA4712195, study PRJEB27164) | hydrothermal vent metagenome | biome: marine basaltic hydrothermal vent biome; feature: marine hydrothermal vent; material: mineral | place: Pacific Ocean | collected 2011-06-14/2011-07-23 | depth 1719 m | reverse complement strand
CGCTTTGAATTGGAACAGGCTTTGTTAAAGGGGGAGTTAATCGTGGCCGACTTACCCACGGCGTGGAGTGATAAAATGAAGGAGTTTCTGGGCATTGTGCCACCCACAGACACACAGGGCTGTTTGCAAGATATTCATTGGACACGGCCCGGTTTTGGCTATTTTCCAACGTATGCGTTGGGCAATTTGTATGCGGCACAATTTTATGAAACGGCCGTTACCCAAAACCCTCTCATTGCCCAAGAGATGGCGGCTGGTCAAACCAGCGCATTGGTTTGTTGGTTGGGTGAAAATATTCATCAATACGGCCGTAAATTCACCCCAGCCGAACTGATTCAGCGCACCACGGGCAAGCCACTTTCGCACAAACCATTTATGCGCTACGTCACCAAAAAGTTCAGCGATATTTACAATCTGTAGAACGCAGGCAAACCAGACAGATTTTCAAAAACCTGTCTGGTTTTATCCCTAGAAAAACCCGCCGCGAATCGTTTGAACGCCCACAAACACCAAGACCAAAACCACAATAACCAAAATCAAATTGTTGCGGAACAGTTTACCGCTGTCGTCAGATTTCTTCCAAACAGCGTTGCTGTGTGCTAGCAGCACGGCAATAAACATCGTTCCAACATGTTCCATTCGCGTCCGTCCGCTAAACCCTAAAGAAAAAAGCAAAATGAAACCTAACACAAAATTGAGGTCAATAAGACCTACTAAACTAGACATGAGAATACGATCTATGCGCTCATATTTCTTCTTTTGAATCAGTCCGAGTGCAAATTTTATAATGACAATAATGGCAGCAATGGCTACTAGCCAGCGTACCTCTCCATGAATTGTATGAATAATATCCACTAACTTCTCCTTTCTTTATTTTTTATAAATTATTTTGTGGGGGGAACGGCCGTATCCAAATCCTCATCCACAACCTTATCCGGGTCAGGAAACTCAACCAAAACCCGTGCTACAGCCCGCCCCTCAACTGCTAACACACGTATCTGAATCTTCTCATTATAAACAACTTCATCTCCCACAACAGGTGGCCTGCCCAACTTGGCAATAACCAATCCCCCCACCGTCTCTACATCAGGCAATGCTCCTTCATTTCCCCAAAAACCATCGTCAAAATCATCAACCAAGTATTCACCCTCAACCTCATACAGCCCTGGGCCAAGTTCAACAAATGGCTCCTTTTCCTGATCAAACTCATCCCGAACCTCACCCACAACCTCTTCCACCAAATCTTCAAGCGTCACAATGCCGTCCATGCCGCCAAACTCATCCAACACCACTGCCATATGCAGCCGCTGCCGCTTAAACGCCGCCAGCAGCGTTTGTATTGGCAAATCTTCCGGCACCGCTGGTGCAGATCGCAAAATCAAGCGTAGATCAAACTTACTCTCCTTGTGCAGCGTCTGCTTGACCAAATCTTTGAGATGCAAAATACCCGCAATATGATCCCGATCCTCGGCAAACACCGGAAAGCGGCTGTGGCGGCTCCCTGAGACAACCTTCAAGATTTCCTGCCGCGAAATGTCAAGCGGAATCGCCTCAACTTTGGTACGTGGCGTCATCACCTGAGAAACGGTTCTGTCGCTAAAATCAAAGATATTGAGGATCATTTCCTGCTCCTCAGCATTCAGTAATCCCCCTTCCCTGCTTTCTGTAACAATCAACTCCAACTCTTCGGCCGATAAGACACGCTCATGCCCTTCCGCTGGGGGGATACGAAACAGGCGCAGCATGGCATTACCAATTCGGTTTAAAATCCTGACTGGAAAAGATAGAACCCAGCTAATAAGCTGCATGGGACGGTACATCAGCAGTGCCATTTTGGGCGCGTCGGACAAGGCCAATGATTTTGGTACCATCTCCCCAATGACCACATGCAAATAGGTGAGCAACCCCAATGCAAACACGTAGCCAATAGTTTCTACCAGCTGAGGGGATGGTTCAAACCAAAGCTGTGCCAAATAAGGTTCAATAAAATGGGAAATTTGAGGTTCACCATACATTGCCAAGCCAAGTGAAACAATGGTGAGACCCAACTGCGCCGTGGCAATGTATTGGTCTTGCTTTTGACGAGATTCAACAGTACCTAACACATTTGAGGCGTATTTTACACCCTGGTCTGCCATTTGCTCCAATTGGGTTGACCGTACCCCAATAATAGAAAATTCAGCTATCACAAACAGCCCATTGAGCAAAACCAGCACGATAATTACGACCAGGGCTACCAGAAAAACGCCAATAGAAGAGTCTGTTGCTTCCTGGGCGGCAGCAGTCAGCAAAACAGCGATGCCCGGTATGGTAAGCGCTAGCAGAAGGTATTTAACCATGATCTTCTACCTCCCACTCAATAAATGGCTCTACAACCTGCTCGGAGAGGGACATTTTTATGGAAACTTCGGATACGCCGGGGTCGGCCATCACCTCGACACAAATGGTAATGTCGCCAAAGGCCACCTTGTCACCCACAGTCGGCGGCCGTTCCAGTTTGCTAAAGACAAGTCCCCCCAAAGTATCAGCTTTATCTGTTGGCAACTGTAGCTCCAGGTATTCATTGACGTCGGTAACGAGCAAATCGGCCCGCAAGTAGATACGGCCGTCTTTCCCCTTAGCGATCAGAGCCATTTCATTATCAAACTCATCCTGTAGCTCCCCAAAAACCTCCTCAATTAAATCTTCAAAGGTAATCAGACCCACCGTGCCGCCATACTCATCAAAAACGATGGCTAAATATTTGCGGCGCGTGTTGAGTCGCTTCCATAAATCCAGCACAGGGATTGTTTCCGGCACAAAAACAACCTCGCGTAAAATTGAGGCAATATCCTCGCTGTCTTCGTTGTACAATCGAAATAAATCTTTGACATGAACAAAGCCAGAGACGTCATCAATTGATTCGCCATAGAGCGGAATGCGAGAAAAGCCCTCGTCCAGGGAAAGTTGCATCAATTTAGCCACTTTGCTGCCAAGTGGGGCGGCAATAAGCTTTGTGCGATGTAGCATCACCTGCTTTGCGGTGAGATCGCGCAAGCGAAGGGTGTTCCGTAGTAACTGTCGCTCCGCGTCGCTGAGAAAATCCTGCTCATGGCTTTCAGTCATAAGCAGCTCAATCTCTTCGGGTGAATGGGCGTGACTGCTTTTTTCTCTTAACGGCCGTTTCATAAAGCGCAATATAATATTCCCACTGCCATTAAACAGGGCAATCAGCCCTGTATACTTAATCACAAATTGGGTAATCCGCATCGGTATGGCCAGGGCGATTGCCACCGATTCTGGATATTGAAGGGCAACTGACTTAGGAAACAACTCCCCTATAACGACTTGTAAAATAGTAATTGCCGCCAACACCAGCGTAATGGCAATGGAGGTGGCGACTGGTTCAGTCCAACCGGCCGTTGATGTCACCCCAATGGATGCTAAAGCTGGTTCCAAAGAAGTAAGCAGGCGGGTTAGCGGTGACTCCAGCAGTTGAGCAATTACATTTTGCCCATAAGCCCCCAGCACCAAGGAGGAAATAGTGATACCGATTTGACAAGTTGCAATGTAGTTGTCTAGCTTCTTGCTGTCTTGCAGGATGGGCAACAGCAGCTTTGCCATTCGGTTGCCCTGACCAGCCAATTGGCTAACGCGCGTGCGGCGCGAAGACACGGTGGCAAATTCCGCAGCCACGTACAGTCCATTAAAAAAAATCATGATGGCGACAACGGCCGTAATTGTAAGAATTGTTAACATCAGTCCTTTATATTTTCAGGCAAGTAAAAACCTGCCAGACGCAAAACGCCCACCGTAAATGGCAGGCAATCAATATTTATACGTTCGAACACACCGGGATAAAAAGAGAGAGAAGGGTCAGGCAGCTCAGGATTAGAGGCGGTCAATGCACCCCCCTCGTTTGAGTTGAGGACGATAACCAATCAAAAAAACTCATAGTGGATCGATTTCCACAGAATAACATTATTATTCTTCCAAAATGAAGCCCTATGGAATTGTCTTTACGAGTTGTCGATTGCATCGAAAATTTTCTTTAAACTATCCTCTAAAAAAATTATAGAACAAGGGCAAGAAATGGTCAAACTGATTTAGTTTCAGGATGATTCCAAAGTCAACCTGTTCTAATAAAATGGGACGCAGATTACCCTGATTTACCTGATTGATCACTTTTAATCAGGGCGATCAGGGAAATCTGCGTACAATATAAAGATGAAGAAATATTTTTTCGACTTTAGAATCGCCCTAAGTTTAGTTTGTAAAGCCTGTTTGTTACCGTCGAAAAATGCGAATCATAATGTTGAGCAAAATTGTCCCCAACACGCTTACCAAAATCATGGTTGCCAGCGGAAAATAGATGCGGAAATTTCCCCTTTCAATCTCAAAATCGCCAGGCAGGTTGCCCAGCCAAGGAAAATATTTAGCGGCAATCAAAACAAATATGCCCGCCAAAGCAATTGTGCCGCCAATAATGACAAGCAAACGACCAAATTCAACCATCAACAGAATCCTTATACATCGTTATCGTGACTGTTCAGATAGTAAAAACAGTATGCACTGCCTTCCAATTCAAGCAAACCTGACAAAATTGCCCAAGCTACCTATTGTTTAAGTTTAGAGGGATTTCTCGGAAGACCTCGAAATGACAATTGAAGGTAGTTTGAATAGATTAAGTTCAACAAATCACCCATAATTGTCATTCCTTCGACGGTGCTCAGGACAGGTTCGAGCTGCTTTTGGCCGCTATTTTTAGCCAATCCCTCTAAAGATGTCATTTTACAATGACAATCTCAACGGGATACCTGTTCAGTTATTCGTCATCCTCGTCCGTGGCCTCATCAGAGGGTGAAAACAGGCTGGGCTGGTTGGATTTGGAGGGTGAAAACAGGCTGGGCTGGTTGGATTTGGTGGGGACAACGTGCTGGGGCAGCGGCAAATCGAGGTGGGCGTAGGCGTGGGGTGTTGCCATCCGCCCCCGGGAAGTGCGTTCTAAAAAGCCTAGCTGCAACAGGTACGGCTCCACCACGTCCATAATGGTGTCTGACTCTTCGCTGATGGATGCGCCGATGGTGTCTAGCCCCACTGGGCCGCCGCCAAACTTCTCGATGATGGCTCGCAGCACCCGCCGATCCAGATCGTCCAGACCTAAGTGGTCGATTTCTAGCAGGTTTAGGGCGGCAACGGCCGTTTCCCCCGTAATTTCACCCGATGCCCGCACCTCTGCATAATCTCGCACGCGACGCAGCAGCCGTAGGGCCACCCGAGGTGTCCCCCGTGAGCGGCAGGCAATCTCGCTAGCGCCCTCTGGCATAATAGGCACCTGCAAAATACCTGCCCCCCGTATCACAATCGTCTCGATGGCCGCCTGTTCATAAAAATCCATGCGGTAAAGTGCGCCAAAGCGAGTACGTAGCGGCGCCGACAGCAAAGCAAGGCGGGTGGTCGCCCCAATGACCGTAAATTTGGGCAGCTTCAGGCGCACATTTTTAGCCCCAGGCCCCTTGCCCACCACAATATCCAGCACAAAATCTTCCAGAGCAGGGTACAAAATCTCTTCCACAGCACGCCCCAAACGATGCACCTCGTCGATGAATAAGATGTCGCCAGCGCGCATGTTGGTGAGGATGGCGGCCAAATCCCCGGCACGTTCGATGGCTGGGCCAGCGGTGATGCGGATATTGACGTTCATTTCGTTGGCGACGACATGGGCCAATGTTGTCTTGCCCAGCCCGGGCGGCCCATGAAACAAAACGTGGTCAAGAGACTCTTGCCGCCCTTTGGCCGCTTCAATGAGAATGGTTAAGTTCGCCTTGAGACGCTCTTGTCCTGTAAAGTCGGCTAGCTGCTGCGGACGGAGCAGTCCGTCTAAACGGCCGTCTTCCCGCTTTTTTTTGGGGGTGATGTGTCGGTTGGGGGTCGATTTTTCGCTCATAAATAATTATCGGTTGCATACATGCTGTATGCGTGGGATTATACGATAAGAACGGTTGTTTGCGTATGTATCCGCAGATTACGCAGATTTTTCTGGCTCTTTGGGATTTCATGGGGTGAACCCCATATCTGGATTAGGAGTGGAGGCTTCAGCCGGGTCTCGCGACACATGTTCCGGCTAAAGCCTCCACTCCCCCTGAGTTCCCAAAGACCCATTTTTCTTTCTTTTCTCTGTACTCTCTGCGATGAATTATTTATATGGGAGTTTATATGAGTGGAACGCGCCACCAAAAACGACAAGAGAACGCTGATCTACCTGATTTTCATGATCAGAAAAATCAAAAGAATCATGGTAATCTGCGTCCTATTTATAAAGGATAGACAATTGGATAAAAAGAGTGTTTTACAGCAGGCTGAAAGCGTTACTTTTGAGGTTGTCGCCGATGAAGCGATTTTAATCGACATCAATACCGGCACTTATTTTTCTTTGAATGAAATTGGGACGGAATTTTGGGAAATGTTGGACGGCCGTCAAACCATTGAGCAGCAGGCAGCAACCCTCGCCGCCAAATATGAGGTTGCACCTGAAATGGTTGTGAGTGATCTTTTAGAGCTTGCTGAAGAGATGGCGAAAGACAATCTCATCACCATCTCATAACATTGTCATGCAATCTTTGCTTACCCGATTGCGCCATTTGTGGCTGGGGCTGCGCCTACTGCCCAGCTTGCTTTTTCACCCCCAGCAGCGGCGGCTTTTGGCTGAAATGGGGGCGTTGAGTCGCCAATTGCCCACCTTACTAAAGCAGCCCATTCCCCAAGCAATGGCACAGCTAGAAAGTTTAGCGCAGGAACGGCCGTTTCCCCTACCCTCTCAAACAAAAACCCGCCAACTGGCTGATTTAGCCGCCCTGCTAGATCGTCGTTCGCCGCTGGGGCTGTGCCTGCGGCGGTCGCTACTACGCTACTATTATTTGCAGCAGCTAAACGTGCCGCTGACGGTGCTGTTTGGTGCCAAATTTGCCCCGGGAGATGCACCCAACACAAAGAAGGTGACGGGCCATGCCTGGTTGGTACTGGCAGAACGGCCGTATCATGAAGACGAACAAAATTGGCGCGATTACACCGTCATGCTGCGCTGGCCCGACGGCTCAACGCCGAGGGACGTAAACGGTTAACGGCCGTATAATTGGGCCGCTCAATGTCGCTGGTGATTGTTCATCCCCCAGCACGGTTGCGACTTCATAATGGGTCAACAGTAGCTGTAAAAAAGCAGGCTCCTTCTCAAAAAAATCGCTTTCATCTGAAATAATTTGAGCAAACTGCTGATTTTCTATCAATGCCACCACATCTTTTGGCAGTGGATCAGTGCCGCGCTGCCGAGCGTGCCACAATGATTGCAGATGGACAGTCGGCCGTTTACCAGCCATCACCGCATAGCTGGGGTGCATTAAAATCCATATCTCCCCTTCAGTTGCCGTCACCTGCGCCAAAAGGGTATCTCCTGCCGCACGCATCCCCACCGTGGGCAAATAGGTTGGCGGTAAGTTAGGATTCAGCGGAAAGAGTGCCAAGCCAAACTGCAGCAGTACGGCAGCTATAAAAAGCCACTCGTATGATTTTTTATTCACGAATTGCACCGATTTCGCAGATTTTTTCTTATCAATCTGCAAAATCTGTAATGACCACGCTTTTAATCCAAGAGCTGGGGCCAAGCAGAGGAAAGCATAGCCCACAATCATGTTGTTGAGGTTGCCCCCGACTGTCGCCCGCCCCGCTACCGAGATGATGACCGCCGTTCCTCCAAATAGCAGCCACGGATTTTGAGAGATTAGCGATTGGAGATTAACAACATATATCCAATTTTTTTTGTTAATCCGCAGATTTTCGCAGATTATTATTTTTAATCTGTGTAATCTGCGAAATCTGTGGATACGCTTTGGATTCAGTGAATCCTTAATCTCCAATCTCCTCCATATTTCGCTGAGTTGCCAAACGGCCGTTCCCAGCCATAAGCCAAGCAACAGCCCCATTCCCGCCACTAAATCCCAGCGCAAAATATGCAAAAATCGCGCCAGTTCCAGCGGGCTGGCATAAGCAATCGTTACCACATAAAAGCGAAACCAACCGTCACTGCCCGCCTGCAAAACCGCAATCGGCAAGCCCACCACAAATAAAAAGGTGATGGCAAAGTGCATAGGAACACGGCTAAGCACAAATTTTTGTTTTACCTCTGCGCCCTCCGCGCTCTCTGCGGTAAAAAAAAGATAGAACCCAGCAGCAACAGCCAACAAAAGAGCGTTTTGCTTAGTCAAGAAAGCCAACCCCAGCAGAGACCCACCCAGAATCGCTTTTTGAATTGGGGAACGGCCGTAAACCAGCACCATCATCCCCACCAAACTCAAAAAGGTAAACAGCGCATCCACACGCGCCAAATCGTACCAGCCACCCACCAGACGATACCCTGCCAAAAACAGTGCACCCCCCGCCAGAGCCACCCCCTTGTTGCCACATTCTCGCCAGCCAATAATGCTGATGAGAACGGCCGTTCCCACCGTACTCAAAAAAGAGATCAGCCGCAGCGGCCAGAAGGCAAAGCCCGTCAGGCGCAGCAGCAGGCCGCCCAACCAGGTAAACAGCGGCATGTACACTTGAGGCACAAATTCTGCATTGGGCGGCACAAACACGGGCAACCCTTGCGCCACCCGCCACGCCTGCATCAGCATCGCTTCTTCCACCAAATCAAGCGCGTAAGGGTAAAAAACGCGCACCAATCCCAGCCGCAGGTAAACCAGGCTGGCAATGAGGGGGATGAGGAGGAGAACGGCCGTTCCCAGCACAGAAAAATCTGCCCAATCTGCGAAATCTTTGATTCTATTTTTTCTTGAAACTCTGTCTGACATCACTATTCCTCAAGAATCCGCCATTGCTCATACCACAGAAATTGTATACCATCCTTCATAAAATTATGGCTCTTTAGGAACTCAGGGGGAGTGGAGGCTTTAGCCGGAACATGTGCCGCGAGACTCGGCTGAAGCCTCTACTCCTAATCCAGATATGGGGTTCACCCCATGATATCCCAAAGAGCCAAAATTATTTGATTTCCATATCGTAACTGTACAGGTGTGTTCCGCAGGTGAACTTCAAGAACGATGATCGTTTTAGGGATTTCTCGCCAAAAGCGGCTCGAAATGACAATTACAGGTGATTTATTGAATTTTATCTGTTCCAGCAACCTTAAATTGTCATTCCTTCGACTGTGCTCAGGACTGGTTCGAGGTCCTCCGAGAAATCCCTCTAAATTTAATCATATGAAACCTGAGAATTTTCCATCAAATTTGCCTAGACTAATTGATGGAAACGCTACGAACTGAATTATCCAATTACTCAATTATGTGTGGAATTACAGGGATATTCTCAAAAAACATTGACCGCAAACGGCTGGAACGGGCAAACGGCCGTTTGCAACACCGTGGCCCCGACGACGTGGGCTATTTTTTGGCCGAGGGCATCGGTTTGGCAGCCCGTCGCCTGAGCATTGTCGATTTGGCGGGCGGCCATCAACCATTGAGCAACGAAGATGGCACCATCTGGATAGCGTACAACGGCGAGGTGATGAACGCCCCCGAACTGCGCCGTCAACTGCAAGCCGTCGGACACCAATTTCGCACCCAATCGGACACAGAAGTCATCGTCCACGCCTACGAGGAGTGGGGGACGGATGCGTTTGTGCGGCTGCGCGGTATGTTTGCTTTTGCCCTGTGGGACGGCCGTTGCCAAAAACTGATCCTCGTGCGGGATCGCTTTGGCATCAAGCCACTTTACATTGCCCAAAGTGGGAATGAAGTCGCTTTCGCCTCAGAAATACGGCCGCTTTTCGACCTGCTGCCCAGCCTGCCCCGCCAAACCAACCATTCAGCGTTGGCGGCACTGTTTCAGCACGGCTTCATCCCCACGCCAAACACGATGTTTGCTGGCGTCCGCAAGCTGCCCGCCGCCCACATGCTTATTGTGGAAGAGGGGCGGCAGGAAATACGGCCGTATTGGCAGCTTCGGTTTGCGGAAGACGGCCGTTATCTAAACATCAGCGAGGAAGAAGCGACGGAGGAATTTATGCGGCTGCTGCGCGACGCTGTCGCTGCCTGGCGCATGGGGGACGTGCCTGTCGGCTCCCTACTCAGCGGTGGACTCGACTCCAGCGCATTGGCCGCGCTGCTCACGGAAATTGGCGGCCAGCCGATCCACACCTTCAACATCGCCTTCGACGCCGCCTCCCACGACGAATCTGCCCACGCCCAACGGGTCGCCAAGCGAATTGGCAGCCAGCACCACACGCTCCACTTTAGCACAGAGGCATTTGACCTGCTGCCCCAAATCATTCGCCAACTAGAAGAGCCGCAATGCTCGGCCACCAGCATCCCCATCTACTTGCTCTATCAAGCGTGCCACGACGCGGGCTTCAAAGTGATCCTCACGGGGGAAGGGGCGGATGAGCTTTTGGGCGGCTACCATTGGTTTGACGGGGATCGACGGATACGGCCGTTTCTCCGCATCCCCCAAATAATCCGCCAGCAGATTGCCCGCCTGCCCCTGCCCAGCTCCGCCGCAGGCCAGCGCGTCCTCGCCCAAGGAACGGCCGATCCGGCTGCCAGGTTTGCATTGTGGCACCAAGTTGCCTCGCCAAAAGTTTTAGGGGATTTATTTAACCGCAGAGAACGCGGAGGACGCGGAGAAAAAGAAAAAAACTCTGCGCTCTCTGTGCCCTCTGCCGTAAAAAATGTCCATCCACTGAACCAGTTTCTTGCCCTGGAGAGTCAGACGCGAATGGTGGATTTTATCAATTTCGAGGTGGATCGGATGAGTATGGCGAACTCGGTGGAGGCGCGACCTCCTTTTTTGGATGACAGGCTGTGGGATTTTTGCGCCCAACTGCCGCCCCATTTTAAGCTGAATGGCCGCATGAATAAGCTGCTCCTGCGGCGGGGGATGGTGGAATTGTTGGGAACGGCCGTTAGCCAACGTCCCAAACAGGGCTTGGCTGCCCCCCATGCAGCGTGGTGGCGCAAAGACAAGCTGCCAGCTTGGGCTGAGGAATGTCTACAAGAAGATTCGCTACGCGAAGTCAGGCTTTTTGATCCGGCGGTGGTGGCGAGGTTGCGGGGGGAGAGTAGGAACGGCCGTATCGACCACAGTCGCCTCCTCATGGGCATCCTCACCACCCAACTTTGGCATCAAGAAATGGAAATTGAAGGCTAAATAACTTCAACTCATCTTCCCGCCAAAAAACCCTTCTATCTTGCCAAAAAACACCCCACCATCTATACTGTTACGAAACCAGTTTTCGTTCTATTTTGGAGGTTTATCCAGCCCATGTGCATGATAAAACCCGTCTTTTCATCTTATCCAGCACATTTTGCATGATATTATACCTAAATGGAGGTTTATGCGGCAAATGTGGTGAAAAACGGCCGTATAAGACGAAAATTGGTAGTTTATCCAGCAAACGTGCGGGTTAATAATATGTTGCACGAAACACATGCTCTAATCACGCATTAGAAATCACGTTATTCTCCCGTTGACCAGAGGTAGATGCGTAAATGTTAAAACTTT
>UOEU01000484.1_pt1 | contig 11601 bp, 10 predicted proteins | sample 1989311 | NCBI WGS metagenome assembly UOEU01 (sample SAMEA4712195, study PRJEB27164) | hydrothermal vent metagenome | biome: marine basaltic hydrothermal vent biome; feature: marine hydrothermal vent; material: mineral | place: Pacific Ocean | collected 2011-06-14/2011-07-23 | depth 1719 m | reverse complement strand
GGTCTCTCTGGTTTGCCCGTCATGTAGGGCTGCGTTACACTCGCCATTTTGTAAGAGAGTGCGACAAATACCATTACTTTTTGCCATCCCAACAGCACTCATTAACGAAATCCACCAAGAAGTTCAACTTCTCCGAGAAGTTGAACTTCTAAATAATCCTTTTTTGGGAGAAAATCGTTTGTTGTTACCTTTATTCAAAACGATGCGTCCGCGTCAGTGGACGAAGAATGGGTTTGTCTTTGTCGCCCTCCTTTTTGATGGCAAGCTGCTGGATATAGACAGTTTGTTACCTACAATAAGTGCTTTTATTTTGCTTTGTTTTATGTCTAGTGCCGTGTACATCATGAACGATCTGGCAGATATTGAGAGTGACCGTCAGCATCCTGTTAAACGAAAACGGCCGTTACCTGCCGGACAGCTTAACCCACAGGTTGCCAAAATAGCGGCCGTTTTATTTGCTTTGGGCAGCCTCACAGCCGGACTGTTGCTCAATTTTCAGTTTGGTTTGGTGCTGCTGGCCTATCTGACGAGCCAAATAGCGTACTCCTTTTGGCTCAAGCATGTGGTGCTGCTAGACATCTCCATTGTCGCTGCCGGATTTGTGCTGCGAATCGCCGCAGGCGTCACCGTCATCGACGTACAGCGTTTTTCCCCCTGGCTCTATTTGTTTGGTGGCTTTTTAGCCCTTTTCATGGTTCTCGGCAAGCGGCGACATGAATTGGTCTTGCTGGGAGAAGAGGCCGGAACCCATCGGGCTATTTTGAAGGAATATAATTTAGATTTGATTGACCGCCTGTTGGGCATTGTGACCACAAGCACCATTGTTTCTTACAGTTTATACACCTTTTTGGCCGAAGGGCTGCCGGAAAATCACCTCATGATGCTCACCATTCCATTTTTACTGTACGGCATTTTTCGCTACCTTTATTTGATTCATGTAAAGCAAATGGGAGGTGCGCCGGAAGAGATTTTGCTGCGAGATCGCTCATTGCAGGTCACGCTGCTACTTTTTGCCTTGGTTGTATTCCTAACCCTCTACATTTTTTGATGCTAAATGATGAGTCTACTGAAAAAAGCCAAAAATTCACCGCAGAGAGCGCAGAGATTACCCAGGTTTTTCTCTGCGTTCTCCGCGCACTCTGCGGTAAAAAGCCCTTTTTTTAGTGCAGTCAAATGATAGTTGCTGAAGCGACGGCTCCGGGAAAGATTATTTTATTTGGTGAACATGCGGTAGTTTACGGCCGTCCTGCCATTGCTGCCCCCATTTCCCAACTGCGTGCCAAAGCCCATGTCTACTACTCCTCCAGCAACAACTGTTACCTCATTGCCCCTGACTTGCAGCGACATGACCGACTGGATGATTTACCGATGGACGATGCGCTGGCAACGGCCGTTCGCCAACTGGTGGCCGCCGCCGGACTTGAACAGGCTCCCGATGTTACCATTCATGTTCGCAGTGATATTCCTATTGCCAGCGGCATGGGCAGCGGCGCAGCCATTGCAGCGGCCATCATTCGGGCATTGGCAAAGCATCTCAATCGGCTCGATTTGCAAGAAAACAGCGTTGTTTCTGCGCTGACCTATGAAGTAGAAAAAATTCATCACGGTACACCCAGCGGCATCGACAACAGCGTGGTGGCTTACGAACGGCCGATCTGCTTTGTACGCCAATCGCCGCAAAACAGTATTGAACCGTTTAGCGTCACCACCCCGCTGCGCTTTTTAGTCGCCGACAGTGGGATACGCAGCAGCACCAAGACGGTTGTGGAAGATGTGCGCCGCCAATGGCGAGCTGACCCAACCACCTTTGACCACATCTTTGACCAATGCGGCCGTATCGCCCAAGCCGCCCGAACCGCCATCGAAACGGGTGATGTGGCGCAAGTGGGTGCATTGATGACGGAAAATCACAAATGGCTGCAAGAGATGATGGTGTCCTCGTCGGAACTGGATAAATTGGTAACGGCCGCTTTGCAGGCGGGCGCACTCGGTGCAAAATTAAGCGGCGCGGGACGAGGCGGCAATATCATTGCTTTGGTAAAAGGGGATATAGAGGAAACGGCCGTTCGTGCCGCGCTGAAAACCGTTGGCGCCACAACCGTCCTCACAACCGTTTTAACCTCACCATAAGAGTGGCAATCCTAAATACAAACTATTTTAGCCTTAAACAAGTCAGGACTGCCACCCCTGCTGGGCGCACTAAAATTTTTATCGACAAAAAATTGTTGCTGTTGGTGTGTAAATGCCTAACAACATTTTTTTACTCCCCCCTTGCTGCGAACATTTGTTCCGTTTTCGCTTGGCGCGTATAATCCAGCAAAAGCAAATTGACCAACCTCCCGGAGGTTCATTCTCGAAGGAGAAACCGATGCCCACACTCACCCTGACGCGCCAAGACGTGCGCCGCCTCGCCATTGCTCGCCAACATTTAGCAGACGCCACACCAGCACCCATGCTGGACGTTATCCGAGATTTGGGCTGCTTGCAGCTAGACCCCATCCGCGCCGTGGAGCGTACTCACCTGCTGGTTTTATGGAGTCGCCTAGGTCAGTTTGACGTGGCAGAACTGGATAAATTGCGCTGGCAAGATAAAACGTTGTTTGAATATTGGGCACACGCCGCCTCGATGGTGCTCACTGAAGAGTATCCACTGTTTAGTTGGGGAATGAATCAGCGGCAGGCAGACCCACGGCGCACGGCCAAATACCAGAAATGGTTCGATGAAACCTCTGGCGTAACCGACCTGCGAGACCATATCCTCTACAGGCTACAGCAGGAAGGACCGCTTTTTTCACGTGATTTTGGGACTCAAGAGGGCATGCGTTGGGAATCTCGGTGGTCAAGCGGCCGTTTTGTGGGCCATTTGCTAGATTATTTGTGGACAAACGGAGAGATCATGGTAGCCGAGCGCAAAGGCAACCAAAAACGTTGGGGACTGGCTGCGTCTTTCTTCCCAGAATGGACACCACAGGAACAATGGTCGGCAGAAGAAGTGTGTCGTTTTGCCGCCCAAAAAGCGATTCGAGCGTTGGGTGCGGCAACGGCCAAGCAAATTAAGTATCATTACACTCGTGGCATGTATCCTGAGCTAACGGCCGTTCTCACTCAACTCGTCAAAGAAGAAATCCTCATCCCCGTCACCGTTAGCGACGGCAGTGAACCACTGTCCACCGACTACTATCTCCACGCCGACGATCTGCCTCTGCTACGCCAGCTACAAAGCGGCGACTGGCAGCCCCGCACAACGCTCCTTTCCCCCTTCGACAACCTCATTTGCGACCGAGATCGCACCGAACAGCTTTTTGACTTCTACTTTCGCATCGAAATTTATGTACCGAAGGCGAAGCGGCAGTATGGCTACTACGTCCTGCCCATTTTGCACGGCGACAGGTTAATCGGCCGACTCGACCCAAAAATGGATCGCAAAACCAACACGCTGCACATCTACAACGTCTATGCCCAGCCAAATAGCCCCAAAAATAAAAAAGCGGTGCAAGCTATTGGTAAAGCTGTGGCCTCGTTGGCCTCATTTTTAGGGGCAAAACAGATTCAATGGGGGAATGTCCCGTCCGGTTGGGAGGCTCTTAAACAAACTGGCTAATCTGAGTAAGGCAGTTTCGGAAAAATAAATAAGTGTTCAACCCGAAACTGCCTCAAGCGCAATCCGAAAAATAATATAATTTCACCCTAATTATTTTTCGGATTGCGCCTAAGCCTAAATTTGAATAGTATAGCTGAGGGTTCTGATACTGTTGGTCGAAGACCGTGGTTGTCCCCTCAGCAGGGGGTTGGCAGTGGCGTCGCTTTATGTTTGGGAAACGGCCGTTTCCCAAACATTCATGATATACTTCTGATTAACAATCGTGAATAGGAGTTAGATTGTGAATTTGCAATTTGAATGGGATCCAGACAAAGAGAAAAGCAATATACAACAACATGGGGTAACTTTTGAACAAGCTGCATATGTATTCGCTGACCCGTTTGCTTTAAGCAAATATGATAGAAAGCACTCGGACAATGAAGACCGATGGGTGCTGTCGGGAAAGTCGTTAAATGAAATTATCCTTGTTGTTATACATACGTTTAGGGATACTAATGGTAGAGAGTTTGTGAGAATTATTAGTGCTAGAAAAGCAACGAAAAAAGAAAAACAAATGTATCATAATAGGTGTCTAAAATGAAAGATGAATATGATTTCACAGATGCAGAACAAGGTAAATTCTACAGACCAATAGAAGAGTTAGATATTCCAATCTATTTGGATCAAGAAATCAAAGAATTTCTTTTACAAAACATCCAAAATAAGGATAAAGATTTTTCTTTAACCAAACTGATCAATGCCTTAATTAAGCAAAATATAGAAATTTCCGAAAAGCTAGCCTATTAACGCTTCTGTCGTGTGCTGCTCTAACTTAGACCTGCCCCATCTTAGGCTTCCTCTTGTCCAAGAGTCAACATCCTGCCACGCCATAATCTTGTTATAGTGTGGGCTTCTTTTTATGCTACTCTCTTGGAAAATACCCTTTGCCAGGGTCAATGCAACCTCCCTGGGTCAGTGTCGATATTGGCAACGTAGGGTAGTGGGTTCGGTAACAATTGTAAATGGTTATTGAAACGGCCGTTTGATATGAATTATGCGGGATGAAACGGCCGTTTCATAAACAAAGTAAGCAGTGCGGCGAGATGCCGATGATATTGGCTGCTTTTTTACTGGGCTAATCAAAGAAAAATTGATGCGCTTTATGCCCTGCTTGCCCAATTCTAGAGGTGGCACGGTCGATGCCAACGGCCGTTTTCACTTTAACCTCTTCCGGCACACTCCGAGCAGCATGGATGGTAATCTTCATGTGCGCCAACGCTTCGTGGGACAGCTCCGCCGCACCGCTTTGCTTCCGCAGCAGCACGCCAATTCCCTGCTGCTCAATCAAATCAAAGAGGGAAACAAAACGAATAATGGCATTGTAATCCACCCGCAGCACATCCAGTGAAAAATCATCCAGCAGCAAAATAACCGGGGCTGCAGACTCATGGGGCAAGCTGTGAAAAAAGGCCGCCCACTCATTTTCCAGAAGCGGGGCATGAACGGCCGTTGCAAAATCGAGCCAGACAAACAAAACTCCTTCTCGCTGCTGCTGAAAATAGGGCATCTGTTCAAACTGAGCCATCGGCTGCCTTTGTAGTTGGTCAAACAAAGCCCAAGCGGGGTTTGTGGGTAAAACAACGGCATCGGCGGGGTTGCCAGCCCGCAAATCGACGCCGCTAAAGGTGTAAATGTGCGGCGGCACACGCTGTTCTTCCAGTTGGGCGAAGCGGCCTTGATTCGATGTGCCAATGACAAGCAGCCCGTGCTGCGCCAGATGCGGGATCGTGGGTGCGTACCCCGTCATCTCCACTTCATCGGCAAAAATGAGGCGCATGGGCAGCAGGCTGTTTTGGATAAATGCGGCGCGGTCTTGGCTAACAAGCCCGTGCTTGCGGCGATCCCAGGTGTAAAAATGGAGCAAATCGGCCCATTTTTTAACGGAAAGTAGGCTGATGGGCAGTCCGCAAAGCAATCGCTTGCTGACGGTGTATTGAAAATCCCCTTTGTACATCAGCGGCTGGATGTTGTCTGGCAGGTCAAAGGCGCGGCGCAGCACGCTGTCTAGCACGTTGAGAAAGGTGGTCTTGCCCGTGCCTGGCTTGCCGCAAATGATGATGGGTGCGGGCGGTGCAGAGGCACCATCTATTTTGGGCGCTTGCGGAGAGAGCCATTTCCTTAATTTCTGACGGAAAGTGGGCTTGGTTTCAGAAGTTGGGTAATTGGTAACGCCATCTTGTTGCAAAAAAGCAACAAGATGAGCCACAATTCCCCGATGAGTGTCGCCAAATTTAGCGGGATCGAGTCCGGCGAAAACGGCCGTTTCTTCAATTTCCTGCCATATTGCTTCTAAATCTTGCACAATTCAGTTGCTGCTGTCCTATAAATAGAACGCTGATGATGCAGATTAACCTGATTTAATCATTTTTATCAGGTAAATCAGAAAAATCTGCGTTCTATTTTCATCCGCCGTGGCTTCGGCGTGAGCTCAGTCGAACGGTGCTGCCTAGCGGCATGCTTAACTCCTGTGTCAATTGTAGCCGAGGATTCCAATCCTCGCTTTTGCACACTAAGAAAGCGCGGCTACAAATCGCTTGCTAACATTACTGATTATTCATAAAATCTTGCGTTTGCAGATAGGCTAACACCTTATATGATCTGCTTATTGTGACGCAGCAGCAGCAGTTATGCAACTGTGGCATGTGCAGATTGTGAATGATGGATGAGAAGGATGGGGCTTTGGAGGGTAACGGCCGTATTCCATGTCACAATCAAGGTAGGCATGGTGTTTAGAAGCATGATTAAACAAAGAACCATGACCTAATGGGAGTTAAACTTATGCAAACAGGCAAACGATTTTTAAGCATTTTATTGGCGGTATTGGTGCTGGCCGGAACGGCCGTTGCCATTGGTGCCTTTGTCATTCCATCCGCAGAAGATTTGCTGTTGGAGGCCATCGAAACGACAGAAACGATTACAGACGGCCATGCCATCTTGGAAGTGGCAATGGATATGCCAGAGCAAAGTATGAGCGGCACGGTAGAAGTGTGGGGACGGCTAGACGTTGGCCCCAACGGTGAACCCGCTTTCCGCGTGGAGGTGCTTACCGCCGATGAAGCAGACCTTATTGGCACTATCGCCGTGAGCGACGGCACTGAGTTTTGGCTCTGGAATCCAGCCGAAAACAGGGTGTTAACGGGTCAATTTGAAGAGATGTATGTTCGCCTTGCTGAAGAAATCGCAGGTCGTGATTTTGATCACAATGGTGACCACAATAGTGGCAATGGACGCGATTTTGACCGCGATCACAACTTTGACGAGGCCGATGTGCCACAAACGCCAGAGGAAGCCATTGCCAAGCTGCTGGAATATTTCACGGCCGAACGGGCTGGCTCTGATGTAGTGGGGGAAACGGCCGTAAACAGCGTGCGCCTCATTCCCATCCCTGAACAAATTCCGGATGAAGTTCGCGCCGCGGGCGGCCTGCTTAACGTTTGGCTGCGCGATGGCGACAGTGCCCCTGTGGGCATCGAATATGTGGGCAGTGCGCTTGGCTCTGGTGTGGCTCGTGCCACCTTCCTAGAATTGAATCAGGGGATTGATGATGCGGTCTTTACCTTCACCATTCCTGATGGAGCGACGGTGATCAATGCCGCCGACCTGGAACTGCCGGAACGAGATGCGCTGGAAGAAGCGGCTGCTGCGGAGCCAGATTTTGCTCTGCTAACGCCCACGTCCTTGCCAGACGGTGCCATTTTACATGAAACGACCAACATACAGGGCGCGATTGTGGAACGGTATGGCTTGGACAACGGCCGTTCCTTCACCATCGCTCAAGGGCGCACCACAATCAATTTAGCTCCAAATGAAGGTGGCGAAAGCGTCACCGTGCGCGGCGTGTCTGGCATGATGTATGAAGATGCTGAAAACGGCTCCGGCTCCGGCTACAGCCGCACCCTGCTCAACTGGTCCGAAGGCGAGATTCAATATTGGATTGGTGGCGATCTGACCAGCGCAGAAGCGTTGGCAATTGCAGAATCGCTCCAATAACTTTATATAGACTAGACCCTAAGGGTTTTATTTCTGAAAACTTCATTATATGAAGCCCAAAACCCTTAGGGTCTGAGCATCTATCCCCATGACCCAACCCATCAAACTCACCCAACTCACCCGCCATTTTCAGCGGGGCGACATGGCCGTGCAGGCATTGCGCAGCGTCGATCTTACCATCAATCCTGGCGAATTTGTTGCCCTTGTAGGCCCTTCCGGCTCCGGCAAGTCTACCTTGCTCAACCTGCTGGGCGGGTTGGATCGCGCCACGTCGGGCGAACTGTGGCTCGATGGTACGGCTTTGCACGTCGCCAGCGAAGCGGAACGCACGCTGCACCGCCGTCAGCGTGTCGGCTTCATCTTCCAAAGCTTTAACCTGCTGCCCCGCCTGACCGCTCTGGAAAATGTGGCTCTCCCCCTCATGCTTTCTGGCGTTAGCGTGGCGGAGCGAGAAGCGCGGGCCAAAGAGCTGTTGGAAAAGGTGGGGCTGGGACATCGACTGACCCATTACCCACCCGAACTTTCGGGCGGGGAGCAGCAGCGAACGGCCGTTGCCCGCGCCCTCATCCACAACCCCAGCCTCATTTTGGCCGACGAGCCAACAGGCAACCTCGACTCCAAAACGGGTGAAGAAGTAATGGCACTGCTGCAAACGCTCAATCGTGAGCAAGGCATCACCCTCATCGTCGTCACCCACGACGAAGAAGTCGCCTCCTACGCCGACCGCATCGTCAAGCTGCGAGACGGCCAGATTGAAGAAGATATCAGTAATAAATTGAACGCAGATTTACCTGATTCACCTGATCGGAAAAATCAGGCAGATCAGGAAAATCAGCATCCCATTTCTAAAAACGGGCTCCAATTTAAGGACATCATCCGCTCTGCCCTCAACAACCTGCGCCGCCGCCCCGTGCGTAACCTGCTGACGGCTGGTGGTGTCCTCATTGGTATTGTCACCTTGGTGGCGATGGTTTCTTTTGGCGTAGGCGTGCAGCAAGAAATACAGCGCAATTTTGAAAGTATTGGGTTAGAAAATCTGTTCGTCCGCCCCATTTATGATGAACCAGACGCCTTTGACCCCTTTGCCGCCCCCTTGCCGCGCACCCCCATCACGCCAGAGCTTGTGGCTCAAGTTGAACAGCTGCCTGATGTGGTCAGCGTCACGCCAGAGCTTGGGCTGCCCCACAGCATGGACATTGCCCTTACTTTTGCTGACAATGCGCTGTCTATTCGCGTCTCAGAAGAGGGTGAAAGCCGCTTTGAATTTGGAGATGAGGTGGGCCCCTTGGCGGGAATGCGTTTGGAGGACGGAGCGACGGCTGGCGTGGTGCTGGTGCAAGATTTGGCCGACACATTCCTAGCGGATGGTCAAGCGTATGACGATCTGTTGGGTGAAGAAATCTCTTTGCTGGTGCAGCTGCCGCGTGGCGAAATGAAAACATTCCAAAGCGAAATTATTGGCGTGCGGGATGGCTTTGGTAGCAACACAATTGATTTGGGGCTGGCGGAGCGGGAAGCGATTTTGAGTTGGTGGTTTGACGCACCCGATCTGCTGCAAACGGAAGGGTATGATTCGTTACTGGTGCAGACATCGGGGTTGAGTTCGATTACGGCCGTTTCCGTGCAAATCGAAGAGCTAGGCTTTGAAACCCAATCGCTGGAGGCAATTTTAGGCGTTGCCAACCAAGTGTTGGCGCTGATGCAGGCGTTGCTTGGTTCCGTGGGTGGGCTGGCACTGCTGGTCGCCGCCCTCGGCGTCGCCAACACGATGATGATGGCGATTTACGAGCGCACCCGCGAAATTGGCGTACTCAAGGCGTTGGGCGCGTCGGCACGGGAAATTCGAGCGATGTTTACCGTGGAAGCGGCGATGTTAGGGCTGCTGGGCGGTATTTTTGGACTCATTTTTGGCACGCTGCTGGGGCGGCTGGTGGATTGGATTGGACACCGCTTTCTCATTGCCGAAGGGGTCACGGGGATTGGGCAGCTTTCTGTCGTGCCTTGGTGGCTGGCGGTTGGCTCGCTGCTTTTTGCCGCCTTCATTGGCGTTGCGGCTGGACTGTACCCCGCCGCCCGTGCCGCCCGGCTAGACCCGGTGACGGCGTTGCGACATGAGTAGATTGACGATTGGGGTGGGGAACGGCCGTTTGCCAACTTCACAAAACCTAAAATCAACGTCATGCTGAACCAAGTGAAGCATCCCTGTGACGATCAATAAAAAGGATGATTATCCCCTTGTTGTAGGTAATCGTAAAAAAGTTGAGTGGGATCAAAAAAGCCTAGACAGAAAGCTAGGCTTTTTTATAAATCTTCTCCACCGTTTTTTAAAATCATTCGCTTGAGTTTGGTCTTTAGTGTTACGCAAGCCCGCACTGCTTTCATCAAGGTTATCATAGCATCTTGACTAATTTCCCCCTTGTGACTACTGAAATCCCATGCGTAAAAGCTATATAGGCTAGTGCAGTCAATGAATGAATCTGTCCTTAGAATGCGGCGGTGCTGATTAGCAACAATAGACGCTTCGCAATTTAGCAACTCTGGCTTGCTTTGCAGAAATGGCCCAATCCTAGAATTGATTAAAAATCCCCAAAACTGCTCAGAGCCATTATAGCCTACAGCTACAATAAATTTGTCCTTTGGCTGGGGCTTAACGTGATGGCAATTTTTTACTAAATAGATGTGCCACAATTCAACGTCTTTGGGGAGCATAGTTTATTCGTTATTGATGTTTTCGAGATAATCAAGAAGTTCGCTAGAACCTTCAAATAGCTGAATTATTTCCTTAACCGGGATTGGCACGCCTCTAGCTTTTGCTGCTCCCCATATTTCTTTCCAAGTGTCATCATGTGCTTCTTCAAGCAATTTCCAACTTGGGAAATGACCAAATGCCTGCATTATCTGATCAAGACAAATAATATCAGATTCACTTAATTCGTCTGTATCAGCATCCCGCAATGGTCTCAAATGGTATCTGTACTCAACTAAAAAACCAAAGGCGTTTGAATCTCTAGCTTCTTTCAATATGTCGTAGGTATTGCTCGCAACAGGCCCCTGCTCCATAGCCACATATCTGTCACCAGTTACAAATCTGCCATAATTCTCAAGGCTAGTTTTGTCGGCTAGATAAATAAGCTTAAGGATGTCCCTAATAGTTGGGGCATTCCTGCGATTGGCAATATAGAGAATAACTTCAATTGCTTTTTGGCTGTCAAACTCAAATGCTATCGAGGACATTGTGTAACTCCTTTGGCGCATACTGCTGTCTATAGAATATCTATTCTAATGTGATTCACTTATATAATCAATTGCAGAACAAGTGTTCTTTAGAAATTTAAGTATACAAATTAAAGGGGATTGGGTCAATCGTTTAGTGAACATAAAATATACACACTTATATAATACACAGGTTTAGGCGTTGAGTAAAGTCCCAAAAAATAGCCCTCAAAAACGTCCGTTCGTTATGTCTACAAGTTGACATAACAGAACTTTTGCGCTATAATTCTATCATTGAAATTCCTCTTTTTGGCAGTAAAACCAGTGTATTGTATAGTACGCTATCATCCCCGAAAAGCCAGATTAGGAGGAAGAAATGTCTCAACGTTTCCATGTTTATCGTTACCAGATTTTACCAATATCCCGCGATCAAATGAGTCTGTTTGATGAACCAATTTCAGTAGACGAGTTAGTTAGTAGGAAAAACAGTCTATTCATTCAGGCATTGCGAGATATTGTCAAATGTTGTGGATCGGGCATACTAAACGGCGACCTCCACAGGCTTGATAATAAAAGAATCTGATGATTTGGGCATGTCTGGCAAAATGCACGTTTGTCCATCAGGGAAACGAACGCCAGCCTGAACGACAGCCACTAAATGTGGCGAATTAACTTTACGCCATCGTTTTTCACTCATCATGAGCAATTTAAAGGCCATTGCCAGACCCGCTTTGCGTGACCCAGCTCCTTTTGTAGAG
>UOEU01000180.1_pt1 | contig 11606 bp, 15 predicted proteins | sample 1989311 | NCBI WGS metagenome assembly UOEU01 (sample SAMEA4712195, study PRJEB27164) | hydrothermal vent metagenome | biome: marine basaltic hydrothermal vent biome; feature: marine hydrothermal vent; material: mineral | place: Pacific Ocean | collected 2011-06-14/2011-07-23 | depth 1719 m | reverse complement strand
TGTTGGAAGATGCGTGGGAAACGGCCTGTCCCCGTGAAGATGTGGGAGCCGTTTTCCGGCACAAAAGCGAGTACCTCAGGCTCTCGTTCCTCAAATCGCTGCTGCAATGCTGCCAAATAATCGAGCAGAGGCCAGCCGCCGCTGCGTAATTCGCTGGCGATAACGGCCAATGAGGCATCTAAGTTGATTTGGTTACCCATTTTCAGCCCCATGCACCTTTTGCGCCGCCAATTTTACGGCTTGCACAATATGCTGGTAGCCAGTGCAGCGGCACAGATTGCCAGAAATCGCTTCACGAATCTCTGTTTCAGTTGGGTTGGGGTGCGCCTCAACAAAGGGAACGAGGGTCATTAGGAAGCCGGGGGTGCAAAAGCCACACTGCAAGCCGTGGGCTTCCCAAAACGCCTCCTGAATGGGGTGTAAGTCGGCCTGACTTTCTGCCAAGCCTTCGACGGTGGTTAGATTACGGCCGTTGGCCTGCACTGCAAACATCAAGCAGGAGCGAATCGGCTGACCGTCGAATAAAACAGTGCAGGCACCGCACACCCCTTGCTCACACCCCACATGCGTCCCCGTCAACCCCAATTCATGTCGCAAAAAATCACTCAAAAGCAAGCGTGGTTCCACGTTACTCTCGTAGGTTTTATCATTTATTGTAAGCGTAATATTCATATTATTTTCTCGGCAACAGATCAGCAATCTTTTCAATCTGCGTAATCTTTGATTCCCTTTTTATTTTTCCTATCAAAGATTACGCAGATTTAGTAGATTTTTTTCTACTATTAAACAGTCTGGTGTATTGCAAGGAATCAGTACCAAAATTAAGAAGTAGCCCACGATCATAATTTGAGGCGCGTAGATAGTTGATCACTTGCGCTTTTTCTCTGCCACCAATTTCAGGCAAAGCTTTTAATTCAACAATGATGTTTTCAAAACAAACGAAATCGGTACGGTAAACTTTTTGCAATGGTTGGCTTTTATAAAAAATCGGTAGATCAACCTCATGCAAAAATGGGATATTACGACTGCTCATTTCTATCATTAACGCTTCATGGTAAACACCTTCTAAAAAGCCCGACCCTAACTCACGATGAACAGCCATCGCTGCGCCAATTACATCATATGTTTCGGGGTCACGTTTTCTGCTCATCAAATCACCAATCCTTTCAATCTGCGTAATCTTTGATTCTCTTTTTCTTTTTTTATCAACAGATTTAGAAGATTTAACAGATTTTTTCTACTATTTACAAACAATAAATCTTTTTAATCTGCGTAATCTTTGATCGTTCAATTAGCTGTCTACTTTAGCAAAGGCTTGTGTTAAGGCGCGGACGGTGAGGACTTTGGCTAAGTGGCGTTTGTAAACGGCCGTTGCGTGAATATCACCCATTGGTTCGATTTCGTTTTGGCTGGCGACAACGGCCGTTTCCAGCATCAATTCGTCAGACGGCCGTTCCCCCACCAACATCTGTGCTGCCTTTTCCGCCACCATCGGCACTTCCCCTGCATTAAGGTAAACCAGTCGCGCAGCGGTACAAACCCCCGCCGCATCCAGCGTGACGATGGCCGCAACGCCAGCGAGGGCATAATCCCCATGCCGTCGCGCCATCTCCAAAAATGCTGTGCCAGTGCGGGCGGGCAGCGGTGGCAGGGAAATCTCCAGCAGCAGCTCTTCATCAGCGCAGTCAGTGGCAAAAAGACCTGTGTAAAAGTCACGTGCTGCAAGCCATCGTTCACCCGTGCTGTTTTGTAATTTGATACGGCCGTTCAGCGCCACCACAATCAAAGGGAGTTCCGCCGCAGGGTCGGCATGAGCCAAGCTGCCGCCAAACGTACCCCGGTTGCGAATTTGGGGATGGGCAATGTGTGGTATCGCTTCATGCAGCAAAGGGTGATGCTGCGCCACCAGCGGGTCGCGCTCCAGCCGACTTTGGCGCACCATGCTGCCAAAATGGAGCGAGCCATCGGCCGCCTGCCAAATGCCATCCAGTTCCGGCACATTGTTCAAATCAACCAGCACAGTCGGCTGCGCTAGGCGAAAATTCATCACCGGAACCAAACTTTGACCCCCGGCCAGCGGCTTGGCGTCAAAGCCGTGCTGCTGCATCGCCGCCAGCGCACCCCCCAATGAATCAGGGGCGATATATTCAAACGGAGCTGGTTTCATACGAAATATCCTTATCTGCTTGCGTAAAAAGTGGAGGCTGCCTATCATTTAAGCAGCTAGAAAGCCAACCTCCCGCAGGTTTATGCCCAGATGATCATTCTTGACGGAACCTGCGGGAGGTTTATTTACCAAGGAAAAATATTATCTTGGAACGGCCGTATCTTGTCAAACTACGTTAACAGTAATCAGTAGGTCAGTAATCAGTAAAACAACTGACTCACTGATTACCGATTACCGATCACTAAAGGAACCACCCATGACCCAAACCCTTGGCCTGTTAAACGGCATCCGCATTATTGACTTGACCCGCGTGCTGGCGGGGCCTTACTGCACCCAACTGTTGGGCGACTTGGGCGCGGACGTGATAAAAATTGAAGCCCCCGGCCGGGGTGACGACACCCGCCACTGGGGGCCACCCTTCACCGACGCACCAGACGGCGAGCGGGGTGAATCTGCCTACTTCTTGGCTGCCAACCGCAACAAGCGCAGCCTCACCCTCAACCTCAAATCAGAAAAAGGGCTGGAAATTCTTAAAGGGCTGATTCGTCAGGGAGATGTGCTGGTGGAAAATTTCCGCACGGGGACGCTGGCTCGCTGGGGGCTGGATTATAAGGCGCTGCAAACGGTGCGCCCCGGCCTCATCTACTGTGCCATCACGGGGTACGGCAGCGACGGCCCGTACAAAGATCGGGCGGGGTACGACTTTATGGTGCAGGCGATGGGCGGCTTTATGAGCGTCACCGGCCCGGCCGATGGAGACATGACCCGCGCAGGCATTGCGATTGGCGATTTGGCGACGGGTATTTTTGCCAGCAACGCCATTCTGGCGGCACTTTTTGCCCGTGAGCGCACGGGGCAGGGGCAGCGCATCGACATGGCCCTGCTCGATTCGCAGGTCGCTTTGATGTCTTATGTTGCCAGCAACTATCTTGTTTCTGGTGAACTGCCGGGGCGTTTTGGCAATGGGCATCCCAACATTGTGCCGTACCAGGAGTTTCAGGCACGGGATCAGCAGTTTGCCTTTGCCTGTGGCAATGATAATCAGTGGCAAAAGTTTTGTACGGCCGTTTCCCATCCCGAATGGATCACAGATGAACGATTCGCTACCAACACAGCCCGAATCGCCAATCGCGCCACCGTTATCGACATGCTCAATGAACTATTTGCCAGCCGCAACGCCGCAGAGTGGATGGCGCTCTGTGACGAAATTAGCATCCCCTCTGCGCCCATCAACGACATGGCCCAGGTCTTCGACAATCCCCAGGTAAAGGCACGCAATACCCGTCTCGACATACCGCATCCCACCGCTGGCAGCGTGCCGCTAGTCAACTCGCCACTCAAAATTCCCACAAACCCCACCAGCGTGCGCTACCCGCCGCCCACCCTCGGCCAGCACAGCAATGAGATTTTGCAAGAGCTACTGGGGTATAATAAAACGGCCGTTAACAATCTTCGCAAAGAAAATATCGTATAAACTTCTCAAACCACAATTTCGGAGGAAAAGCAATGCAACAGTGGGAATATCTCACGCTTTTTATAGAAGCCAGTAAAGATGTATCAATGGCATATACAGCTGAATCAGAGACGTTAGCCAGATTTAGTCCGCAAACGATGATGCCAGAGATGGATCGGCTGGGGGCAAAGGGGTGGGAATTGGTTCACATGCAGCCTGCCTACGTCGGTAAAAATGATGACATTTTGATGCACGAAGGCGGCGGCATCCGTCAATGGACAAGCAAATATTTCTGCGTTTTTAAGCGACCTACCTAGGTAAACCGCATAAAGTTTTCAAAAATGTGTGACGAAAAATCGGCGGTTTCCTTGCGTAATCGGTAGAAATTCATCATCTGTTTTTACGAAAACTATTTGCCGATTACTTAACAGAATGTTATGAGACAAGTTAGCATTGTGGGCATTGGGCAACGGCCGTTCGCCAAGCAATGGCCGATGCGGGCGTGGATCAAATCGACGCCCTTTTTGCCGGGAATATGCTCAGTGATGAGCTGCAAAACCAAAAGCACCTCGCCGCTCTCATTGCCGATGAGGCTGGTTTGCCCGGAATTGAAGCGTTGCAGGTACGGGCAGCGACGGCCACGGGCGCGGCAGCCTTGCGAATGGCCTATTTGGCCGTCGCCAGCGGTGAAGCAGATTTGGCTGTTGCCGTTGGTTTAGAAAAGATGAGCGAAGGAGCAGCCACCCCTGCCCTGGCAAAAGCGCTCGATGCCCGACAGGAAGTTGTTTCCGGCGCGACGCTCATCAGCAAAAATGCCGATTTGATGCGCCTTTATATGAAGCGGCACAACATGCCAAAGGATGGGTTGGTCAATTTCGCCGTCAATGCCCATCACAATGCACTCACTAACCCCAACGCGCTGTTTCACAAAAAGATTTCGGCGCGGGACGTGCGCCAATCGCGCTACATTGTGCATCCCATTCGCCTTCTAGACTGTTCCCCTATTTGTGATGGGGCGGCGGCGGTTGTGCTGGCCCCGCGTGAAGAAGCCCGTGCCTACACGGACAAGCCGGTACACATTCTGGCTTCTAGCGTGGCAACAGACCGCTTCCGCATCGATGACCGCGCCAACCCGCTGGCGTTGGAGGCGGCGCGGCGGTCGGTACAAAAAGCGTTCCGCCTAGCCAATGTCAACAAGCAGGACATTAGCTTTTACGAGGTGCATGACGCCTTCAGCATTATGGCTTGCCTGCTGCTGGAGGCGGTGGGCTTTGCGGAGCCGGGCGCAGGTTGGCGGCTGGCGGCCGAAAAGCAGATTGGCCTACGTGGGGAAATTCCGATTGCTACTTTTGGCGGCTTGAAGGCACGAGGACATCCGATTGGGGCAACGGCCGTTTACCAAGCGTGTGAAATTGTGCAGCAGCTTACGGAGCAGGTAGGCAAAAATCAGGTAAAAAACGGCCAGAAAAGTGACGGAGCCGCTCCTCGTTCCTATGTCTTGCCCAATATCGAAAGTGCTGCCGTTGATACTGGCTGTGAAAACGCTTGTCCTGATCTGAGTCGAGGTAGCCGTTCCCCCCATTGTCACGTAAACACGCCGCTCCCGAACCCCCTGCAAAATGCCCGCCACCGATAATTCAGATGCGTAGACATAAGTGGCCGGGTGGGTGATGCGCGGACTGTAGCCTGGCGGGGTTGTTTTTGGGCCGTGATGATCTGTGCCGCCAACGGCCGTTATCCGATGCCCGCCGTTTAACCATCTTGTCCACATCCCCACCGCGTCCCTTGTTGACTGCTTGTTTCCTTGCCAAGTTGGGTCGTTGATAATTTCAATACAATGCACATGCCGCAGATCAATATCGGTAAACTGCCACGCCCAGGGAACGAGACGGGGATGATTGATGGAATTGATTTGCCCATTGTCAGCAATCGCCTGCATCGTTTGGCTAACAACGGGATTATTTTCTGCGGCAGTTCCTTCCCGATCATAAGCCGCCATCAACGTTTCCATCCATTGAGTAGACTCACTTATCGGAAAAACATTCCAATGTCCTTCATGCAGCGTGACTTCAATGCCGGGCAGCAGCAGAATGTCGGCTGGCTGACTGAGCTGCTGCCAAGCCCCAATCTCATTGTGATCGGTTATTGAAACAAAATCTAAACCTTGCGCTTGAGCCAGAGCGACAAATTCATCAGGCGTATGCAGGCCATCAGAGGATACGGTGGTATGGGCATGAAAATCACCCCGATACCAGCCAGGTTGAGTGTTATATATTTTACGCATCGTGCGATACTTGTTGCATCACAATTTGTTCAACCTCCTCAATCAGAAAGGGCAAATTGGGCGCAGGAATGCGATTTTGCTTGGTATTGGGATGAATATGTTTATGATGAGGATGTGTTGAGGCTAGGGATGGGTCATTGGGATGAGGAAATGAATCGTACCAGTACAGTTTTTCTTTACCAAAGTATGAAGCGCGGCAATACTCTTCTACCTTCGGTAAAACGTTGGCCTGGGCGTGACTGCGTGAGATTTCATAGCCGTAACCTTCGATGATGTTTAGTTCAAAGTTGAGAAATTCCTGTACACAAAGGGTAGTGTTGTGATCAAAGAAAAGGATGCCAATTACCTTGCCTACTTTTGTTCCAAGAGAAACGTAAGTTCAATACCTTCGCCAAATTAGGGCGGTGAAGGGGAGTTAATCCTGCCGAGAACCCCGATTTTAGCGAAAAAGTCGTCAATTAATAATTCGTTTAGCGTTTCTGGCAACAATTTTAATAGTTCAGAGGCGTATTTGCGCCCCCGAAACTCCGCTTTGAGATCGTTGATGCCAAAGTTGGGAATGTTGCCACGTCGTTGCTGAATTAGCTGTTGGGAAACAGTCACCATAAACATAGACAAGTTCGCAAAATTGTGAACAGGCCGTTGCTCAATGTTCATAAAATCTTCCAGTCCCCAAAATTGTTTGGCGGCTCTGAAGTTAAACTCTATTTGAAAACGTAGCCGATAGTAATCAACTAATTTGTCCGCAGCAAGTGTTAAATCGCTTGAAAACAATACAACATGCGCCCATTTCCCGTTCTCAAGATTTATCTTCCTAACAATGACGATGTTGAGCTTGTCGGGAAACAACTTGTGCCACATCTGCATTTGGTAAATGTATGTGTGTATCTTGCCAACCGTTTCTGTGGATACCAAATAGTTATCAGGAATATGGTTGTAATCTAACTTGCTTCCATATTTACGCTCGGTTCCCTACTTTTTTTGCTTGCCGGTGTATGGAAAATACAAAGCCGAATCGCGTCGCAATTTGGAAATGAGATGCAACCCACATTGCTGCACTATCTGCAAACTGTTGTTATTGCCAAAAGCGCCATCAAACATGAAGTAGATAATGGGTATCCCCACTATTTCCAGCAAACGCAGTGTACTCTTTAGCCATATCTGCATTTGTTGCAGATGCTCTGGCAATTCGACATCCCGCCGATTTTTGTTTTTGCTTCCCTTGGGACGACCTCGCTTACTCTTCTTTTCTGGACTGTACGATAGCTTCCGCCTTCTTCTGTCCATCGTGAGATGCCCCGCATCGTTATGCGCCCTGCCATTGCTAACATGGCTAAGATGACAAGAGCCATACGTTTCCGCGTTGTCGTATCCAAAGCAGATTGGTTGATTATTTGTAAAAATGCTAAGATTTCGGTCATGAGTTGGTCTCCCGATTGTTTTTCTGTTCAAAAAACTTTACCGTGTTTCCAACTCTTTTGCATTTTTTAGCTCATATGTGTGGCGAAGGTATTGCTTGAGACCATGGCATTTAGACTTCGCACATGAATCAGCTATTTTGTCAGAGAAGCAGGCGATGGCTGATTGGGATAACGCTTTTGTACTTTTGTACAAAGGTATCCTGCCTTTACAGCCACTATGGCGCGATCTGTTAAAGAGGCAGTTGAAGCCAGAATAGATAGAAGTGATTCCAGTTAATCTTCAATCACATTTTGCTAAAGTCGGAAAACCTTGTGGAGAAACGGCCGTTTAGACCAAATAAAATCAGCTCTTTCGGAATCCGTGGGGTTGACACCATGAAATCCCAAAGAGCCATAAAATCAAATGGCTAGACTTCTAAACATTTCCCCAAGATATTGACAGAGGTAATCCAATGGATTATATTATTGTTTATGATAACCGTTGTTGAACTCTCGGAGTTTGTCCGTCGCTCAAAAAAGCTACTAATTGAAGATGAATCCAGAAAGCTTGTTAACTATCTTGTTTTTGGTAAATCCGAGAAAGCTAATTTGAGTAAGGCAGAGCGTAATGAGTTAGCAAAATTAACGCGCATCCTACTTGAAACTTATGGTGGTGAAATATGAGTGAAGCACTCAGCAGTATAAAACAAGGGTTAATTGAAGCAATTGAATTTGCACAAGGCAAAACGAGTGAAGCGATTGTCCATGAATTTTCTCCAATAGATATTAAGGCTGTCCGTGCCAAAGTAGGCATGACGCAGGTGGAATTTGCTTCAGCTTTTGGCATTAGTCTTGGTACACTTCGTCATTGGGAACGAGGTGATAGAAAACCACGTGGGCCGGCTTTGGTATTATTAAACGTCGTTGCCAAAGAGCCAGAAGCCGTTTTAAGAGCGTTGCAAGCTATATAATTCTTCGCTTCAGAATTAAAACGTAAGTAACATGGGAGTGGCCTCCGAGGTGATTTATGCGCTATCCCGTTATGATTCATAAAGATTCTAGCACCGACTATGGTGTAACCGTTCCCGATCTACCAAGCTGCTTCTCAGCTGGAGAAACAGTTGACGATGCCCTCATTGAGGTCGTAGAGGCGATAGAATGCCACATTGAAGGATTATTATTGGACAAAGAACCCATTCCTTCACCTAAAACGATTGAATATCATCAAAACAATCCAGACTATGCAGATGGTATTTGGGCTGTGGTATCTGTAAATTTGTCTAAGTCTAAGTCTAAGTCTCCCCACCGAGGGATAAATCTACAAGGTGAAAGCCCCTACGGGGCTTCCATTAACTAGCCCGCCCGTTTACGGGTGGGCGGAGCCAACAGTGTGAAAAACTTATTTAACACTGCAATAAATGAAGTATTCAAAAAGTGAATGATGAAAAAAACACGATGGCTTTTGCTGCTTAGTTTCCTATTTGTCACCCTGCTGCTGCCCACCTCCGCAGCTGCCCAAACAAAGTCGTTTTACTGGGAGCGGTTTGATGTTGAGATGACGCTGCGAGAGAATGGGAACATAGATGTTGTGGAGACGCAGGTACTTAACTTCTCTGGTGCGCCATTTACCTTTGGCTTTGGCACAATTCTCACGGGCAGCGAAGGCAACAACGACGGCATCACCAACATCACCCTGCGTGAAGGGGATCTAAACTATGTGCAAGCAACGAATGCAAGCCCCGGCACGTTCAAAGTCAGCGAATCCAGCAATGAAGTGCGGATCGATTGGTATTTTGCGCCAGCAACGGGGCAGCGCACCTACACATTTAGCTACACAATTAAAGGGGGTGTCATCGTCGGTACAGATGAGGCGGGCAGCGGTGACCAAATCTTTTGGAAAGCGATTCCGTATGACCATCCTGGGCGGATCAATAACAGCATCGTCACCATCTACCTGCCAGAAGGTGTGACGCCTCAGCGAGAGATCGACAGTGGTGATTATTTGGTGGAAGGGTTTGCCGATGGCAATTCTAATCTGGTAGAGACGCAGGTGAGTGACAACGGCCGTATCCTAACCTACACCCTCACCCAGCCCCTACTCAGCGGCAATCCGCTTGAAGTACGCGTTCAATTTCCACACGCCGTTTTAGACATCCCCACGCCAGAATGGCAGCTACGGCAGCAAAACAGCGACGTCTACACCCTGATCGGCGTCGCACTTTCTGTATTGCTGTTGGTGACCGGCCCACTAGCAGTCATCGCTTTGTGGTATGTGCGTGGCCGCGACCCAGAAACGGGACTTGTCGTCCCCGAATATGTAACCGCACCCCCTTCAACGCTCCCCCCCGCCGTGGTAGGTACGCTTGTGGATGAAAAAGCCGACATGCGCGACATCATCTCCACGCTGGTCGATTTAGCCCAGCGCGGCTACATCTCCATCAGTGAAAACAAGATGCGAAACCATACTTTCAAGCTAGAACATGAATCTAAAGAAGGATTACGGCCGTTTGAAGCCCAATTCCTCAAAAATATATTTCGCAGCAGCAAAGAGCGCACTTTAGCTGACCTACGCTACAAATTTGCCAAATACCTGCCCAAGCTGCGAACAATGCTCTATGAAGAGCTTATCAGCGAAGGTCTGGTTGATCGTTCACCAGAAAAAGTGCGTACAAGATATGGCGTCGGTGCGGCACTCATCATTATGGTTGCCATCATCCTTTTTATTGCCTTGGCGGCAATTCTGCCGGAAGGGTCAGCCTTTGTTGCTCTTTGCGGTTCCATCTCTTTGGCCGTAACGGCCATCACGCTCGGTGTGGTTGGGCAACACATGCCCAGCAAAACGGCCAAAGGTGCCGAAGAAAAAGCAAAGTGGGACGCCTTCCACAAATATTTACAAAACATTGAAGCACAGCAGGATATGGAACAGGCGGCTGAACTGTTTGAAAAATATTTACCTTACGCCACCGCCTTTGGCATGGATCGCCGTTGGATTCACAAATTCTCCAGCGTACAAAGTACCCCCATCCCCCGCTGGTACATTCCCTATGGGCTTGGTCGAACAATGCGTCAGGGTGGAAACGGCCGTCCCGCACCAAGCGGCGGCGGGGCTGCACCCCAAATGCCCAGCCTCGACTCCGCAGCCAAAGGCATGACCGGTGGACTAGAATCAATGTCGGCAGGGCTGACACGAATGCTCAACAGCACCGCATCCACCTTACGCAGCACGCCACCAACCAGCAGCAGCAGCGGTAGTTCTGGCGGCTTCAGCGGGGGATTTAGCAGTGGCAGTTCAGGGGGCGGCGGCAGTCGGGGTTTTGGCTAAATTAGGAGGGTAACTGTTCACCCCCTCGTTCCATTGCTCCGCGTGGAATGAGCTTCCAAGACGCTCTGCGTCGAGTGAACGCAGAGCATCGGACATTCCCACGTAGAACTTGGGAACGAGACGGGGAGAGTGAACGGATACAAAAATTATGGGAAAAACAATCGGACTTATCCTCATCGCCGGCGGGATCATCGTTGGCATTATAATCACCGCTTTAATTCTGGTTTACAAGAATGACGGGCTAATAGGAGCAGGCGGTGCTGCTTTAGGCATCACCCTTGGCTTGTTGGTGCTGGTATTGCCACAGCTAGGCTTTGGTGCATTCTTGTTTTGGAGAGGTGTTCAAGAAACGGCCGTTACCGCACGCGCCCAAGAGCAACGAAAGCTGCTCGACATCGTAAAGGCACAAGGCCAAATCGGCATCAGCGATTTAGTCATCGAACTCAATAGCAGTCGAGACAATGTCCAGCAACAAATTTATCAGCTCGTTGGCATGGGGCTATTTTCCGGCTATATTAACTGGGATGAAGGTATGTTATACTCTCGTCAGGCCACAGATTTACGCCAGTTAAGCAACTGTGAGTATTGTAATGGTAAATTAGAACTGGCCGGAAAGGGCATCATACGCTGTCCCTTTTGCGGCACAGAGTATTTTTTAGAATCGTAAAGTTTTACCAGACCCTAAGGGTTTTGAAAACCCTTAGGGTCTCAAAGAGGGGCAACTCAATATGAAAGAACAAATTTCCGATTTATTTAACAAAATTCAAGGTGAATCCTCTGGATTAGGCAGCTTGTTAGAGAAAATCCCTGGGCTAGATGGCTACATGGAGCGCAGCCGCCGCCGCCAAGCAGACCAACTGCTGCGTGAAACGATTGCCACCCGCCTAGAAGGCAGCCGCCTCCAGCTAGGCAGCATCACCGAAGAACTCAGCCGCGACATCATCTTAGCCATCGACCATGCCGAACCTTTAGGGCGCGTC
>UOEU01000055.1_pt1 | contig 11655 bp, 11 predicted proteins | sample 1989311 | NCBI WGS metagenome assembly UOEU01 (sample SAMEA4712195, study PRJEB27164) | hydrothermal vent metagenome | biome: marine basaltic hydrothermal vent biome; feature: marine hydrothermal vent; material: mineral | place: Pacific Ocean | collected 2011-06-14/2011-07-23 | depth 1719 m | reverse complement strand
TGGCGACGTCGCTGGATGATTTAGGAAATATTGCCCAGCGGGGAACGGCCGTTATCATCATTACCCCCCGTGGTGATCCCGACTGGCTGCCGCAGCTCATCCGCTTGGCCCAGAGGGGCATAGAAAGTAATGTTGTTTTATTAGACAGAGGCAGCTTTGGCGGGTTGGGGAGCAGTGTGGGATTGCAAACGGCCGTTCGCCAATTAGGCTTTCCTTGCCAAATAATACGCCAAGGTGACGTTGGCACACCGCTAGAAACCCAAAAGCGGCGCGGCTTTTGGGATTTTCGGGTGGCAGGCAGTGGCAAAGTGGTCTCTGTACAAAATCCCATCCACCTGTAGAGACGTTGCAATGCAACGTCTCTACCAAACAGAGGAGAAAACGAATGAGTGAGCAAAAAACAGCAATTATAACTGCGGCAGGCAAGGGAATGGGGGCCGCTATTGCCCGCAATTTGGCAGATGTAGGCTACAATTTAGCCCTCCTCTCCCCATCTGGGTCAGCAGAAGCGTTGGCAAAAGAGCTAGGCGGCATTGGAATGAGCGGCTCAGTGACAAGCACGGCCGATTTGCAAAAATTGGTGGATAAAACGATGGAAGCTTACGGCCGTATTGATGCCGTCGTCAACCACACAGGCCATCCGCCCAAAGGCCCCCTGCTAGAAATTCCAGATGAAGATTGGCATAAAGGGCTTGATTTAGTCATGCTCAACGTCGCCAGAATGGCGCGGCTGGTAACGCCAATCATGCTTGAGCAAGGAGGCGGTGCTATCGTCAACATTTCCACCTTTGCCGTATTTGAGCCAGAAGCCACCTTCCCCGTCTCGGCAGCGATGCGAGCAGCACTTGCTGGCTACACGAAATTATATGCGGACGAATACGCCTCCAAAGGCATCCGCATGAACAATTTGCTGCCTGGCTTCATCGAAAGCCTGCCAGAAACAGAAGAGCGGCGGCAGCGCATCCCCATGAAGCGATACGGCACGGTCACTGAAGTCGCCCAAACCGTTCGCTTCCTGCTTTCCGACGGCGCGGGATACATTACGGGGCAAAATATTCGCGTTGATGGCGGTATTACGCGCTCAATTTAAGTAGAGACGTTGCAATGCAACGTCTCTACATCAGGGGAACACCAGCCGTGATCAAGCAACAATATGACGTTATTTTAGTGGGTGCAGGGGTGATGGGCTGCGCCATTGCCACCTACCTACTGCGGCTGGATGCCAAGCTGAAGGTTACGCTGATTGAGAAAGATAGCAGCTACAGGTACGCTTCCACCACCTTGTCTGACGGCAACCACCGCATCCAGTTCAATATCAAAGAAAACATCCAGATTTCACAATATGGGCTGGCGGTTTTAGCCAATTTTGCAGAAACGATGGCGGTAGATGGCGAAAAGCCAGATGTTGCCTTTCGGCAGCAGGGCAATCTATTTTTGAACGGTTCGTCAGGGCTTGAAGAGGCAAAACAAGGGCTGGCTTTGCAGCAACGCCTAGGCTGTGACGTTTCTTGGCTCACGCCTCACGAAGCAAAAGCACTGTTTCCGCCGCTAGATGCGTCCCAATTTACGGGGGCGACGTTTGGACGGGAAGATGGCACGATGGCACCATTGGCGGTGCTGCTGGCTTACAGAAAGAAGGCCATCGCTTTAGGGGCAGCTTTAATTGAGGCTGAAGTGAGCAAAATTCAGCATGAAAATGGGCAAGTTTGTGGCGTTTTGCTGCGGTCTGGTGAGGAATTACAGGCAAATGTGGTTGTAAATTGTGCTGGGGCGTGGGGAACGGCCGTTGCCAAAACGTGCGGCGTCGAGATTCCGGTGCAGCCTGTAATGCGACAGGTGTTTGTGCTGCAAACGGCCGTTCGCCCCCAAACCGTTCTCCCCCTGCTGCTGCTGCCCTCCGGCACTTACCTCATCCATGAAGGGGAGAGGCTGTTTTTATGCGGCCGTTCTTTCAATGATGATCCCATCATCGATGACCCGATCACCGCAGCAGATTTTAGCTGGCAGCGGGCAAAATTTGAAGATCGTATTTGGCCCGAGCTGGCCGATTTCCTACCCGCTTTCGATTCGCTGCGGGTGAGCGACGGCTGGGCTGGCCTATACGCCGTCAACAGCTTTGACGGCAACGCCATTTTGGGCGAATGGCCCAGCCTGCGCGGTTTTTATCTGGTCAATGGCTTCTCTGGACATGGCTTTCAGCAGTGTCACGCGGTTGGGCGGTATTTGGCGGAGTCTATTTTAGGCGTATCAATCTCCTTGGAACTCTCCATTTTTTCACCGCAACGCATTTTGGAGAATCGTCCAGTTTTTGAGAATGAGCAGAAGATTATTTAGTTTGCAAGTGGCGAGTGGCGAGTTTGCAAGTAGGGACATGAAAAAGTGGTGATGCGTGGGATTTGGGTTGGACTGAAGCGGGTGAGGCCGAGAGAAGGGTGGCTGCCGCTGCTGCTTTTGCTGGCGGTGGTGACTGGCTTGGTAACGGCCGTTTTGGATGCCACATGGGTTCCTGAAGATGGCGTGGTCATTTGGGCAGCCGTGGGGGGCGTTTTGCTAGGGAGCGTGTTGGCTAAACGGCCGTTATCCGCTTTGCCTGCCTGGATTCTCCTTGTTATATACGGCAGCCTCATCCCGGGCATCGTTTTGGCAAATTTATGGCCGTCACTCAGGCAACTGACCGGAGGCTGGCAGCCATTGCGCCAATTTTGGCTGCAAAATGGGGCGTTGTTTTTGGATCGGGTGGGAAGCTGGATTACGGCCGTTTCTAGCGGCGGCAGCAGTCAAGAAACAGTTGTTTTTGCCTTGGGATTGGGCATTATCACCTTTTTGCTCATTGCTTTTGCCAGTTGGCAACTGTTTCGCCATGCACGGCCGTTTACCGGCTTGCTTCCGGTTGGGCTAGGATTGGCCTTCAACGGCTATTTTAGCGGGATCGATATTTGGTGGATGGCTCTGTTTATTGGTTTGGCTGCACTGCTAACGGCCGTTATGCACATCATCACCTTAGAAGCTGAATGGGACGAAAAACAGGTCGATTACTCCGACGAGGTGCGGCTCGATCTCTTTATGACGGCCAGCGTCATTGCCATTTTCCTTTTAATAGTAGCGATGGTGCTGCCCAGCTTTAGCGTCCGCCGCTTGGTGGCTGCTTTTCAAGAACAGCCCGCCGTGCAGCAGGCAGGTACAGCCCTAGAGCGTGCCTTTGGCGGCGTAGAAAGCAGTGGCGGCAGCCAGCCCGCTGGACAGGATGGCATTGGAGGGCGCGGCGTTCTGCCCAGAGATTATTTATTAGGCGACGCGCCAGAACTGTATGAAACGGTGGTGATGACGGCCGTTGTCCAGTCAGAGGCCAATATGGGCGGCATCCATTGGCGTGCCTTGAGCTATGACGTGTACACAGGACGCGGCTGGGCACTTTCTGAAGAGCGCACGGAGCAACGCCCTGCCAACACTGCCTATCCCCTGCCTTCGTTGGCGGCCACAGCCACCGTCTCGCAAACGGTGTTTTGGCTACAAGACGGCCGTTTGGTACGCTACTCTTTGGGGCAACCAACCCAATTTAACCAGGAAACAGAAGCGATTTGGCGCGGTCAAACGGATTTGGTGCGGGTTCAGGGGGAGGTGTCTCCCTACACGGTGCAATCCCAATTTTCAGTTGCCAGCCCACAAATGTTAAGGGAAACGGCCGTTGCCAACATCGATCCCACCATTTTAGCCCGCTACACGCCGCTGCCAGAAAACATCCCCCAGCGGGTGCACAATTTAGCCCAAGAAGTTGCGGGGCAGATGGACAATCCATATGATCAGGCAATCGCTTTGGAACAGTTTTTGCGCCAATATCCCTACTCTTTGTCCATCGAAGGGCCGCCGCCCGACAGCGATCCCGTTGATTATTTTTTATTTGAGCTACAGGTGGGCTACTGTGACTATTATGCCTCGTCGATGGTGGTGATGGCCCGTTCGCTGGGGCTGCCTGCCCGCCTGGGCATCGGCTTTTTGGCGCAGCCCGCAGACGCCAACGGTGTGCAAACAATTCAGCAAATTAACGGTCATTCCTGGGCAGAAATCTATTTTGACGGGTATGGTTGGATTGAGTTTGAGCCAACGGCCGCTTTTGCCAGCCCCCACGCGGTGCAAAATGAGGCGACAGCAGACCAAATTGGCACCTCAGCGGAAGCAGCACCATTTCCAGAAGAGGAACTGCCGCCGCTGCCGCCCGTTGAGGTGAAACGGCCGTTTCCTTGGAATCGTCTCCCTATTTTGGCCGTGGCGGCAACGCTCATTGGCTGGTTTTACTGGCGCAATCGGCGGCCTGCTGGGCAGGATGTGGTGGTTTGGAGTTACGGCCGTTTGCAAAAAAGCGGGTCAAGGCTCGGTTTGCCCCCCACCCACAGCCTCACGCCACAGGAATATGCGGCGGCGTTGCAGGGGAAGCTGGCTGGTTACGGCCGTTTTGCTTGGCTCTCCAAATTGATTCAACAGCTACAGCCCAATGTCGCCCAGCTAACCGCTTTGTACAGCCAGCAGGTTTACGCCAAAAATGCTTCTTCTGGGGAGGTGACGGCAAAACGCATTTGGGATGGGATGAAACGGCCGTTGTGGCTTCTGCGTATCGTCAGACACTTTAAGATGCCATCAGGCTATCAACGGTCTGATTCCCAAAAATAAAAGCAACTATTTAGGTGGCTTGTTATTTGTCTGACGAATAGCAATCTAACCATGAACTGTCATTCTGAGTGAAACGAAGAATCCCTGAAACCTTTGTCTGCCCTAAAGTTTGCCTACTACTCAAAATAAAATTAACCTTATGCAAAAGATCGCACTTATCATAATTGGACTTATTGGCATGATTGGTATAGTTTCATGTCAATGGCAGCAGACAGAAAAATATACAGACACAAATCCTTTAGTGGCAACTCCCATTACGCCATCATCAATTGCCACAACTCCTACACTTCCTGACGACTTCGATTTTCCAAAAGCATTACGCCTTTTGTTCTCATCTCCGGATATGGCTTTTAGCAATAATTTAGGAATCGATACAGTCGCCATCAATACCACTGTAGAATGGACAGGATTTTCAGGGATAAATCCTTGTAAACCAATCCCCCCTCCCTCCCAAATAAGTGAAAATCAATATGAATGTACTAGAATTCTCTTAGCAGAGCCTTATCTCCAACGTGAAAAAGATCAAATCTTCATGCTAACTGAAACCATAAATAATGAATGCCTTGCTTGTTTTCCCAACCTCATCTTTGCTGTCTTTCAAAGACAGGCCGAAGAATGGATTCTGGTTTCTAAACAGTCTAACTTTTCATCAATCGGCAGTTGGGGACAAGCACCGCCAGCAGAATTTATCCAAATTGGGCAAAATCGTTTTGGGATTTTATTTCACCATAATAATACGAGTTCAGGCATAACGATTGGGGAGATAATATTGATTAGTGAAATAGATGGTGCGTTTCAGCTAATTTTCCGCGAGCAAGTAGCGTTAAGGTACATAGAGGAAGGCTGGGGGTATGATTCAGAAGTCGCTTTCATAGAAGATATTGAGCACGATTGGTATAAAATTCAAATTATCACAATAGGAACAAAACCAATATCTACAACACAATCAGATAAAGAACCTTTTGAAGAAGTGAAATGGTTAATTTGGGATGGAACATCTTATAAAGTGGATGGATCAAGGTGACTTTTCACAAATATCAAATCGAAAAAGCCCGTTGGAACATAATCCAACGGGCTTTTAATTGTAGCAGGGTATCGTTTACAACTAATCTGCCTGGGCAGCAGCAAGCGTAAGCAACTGCTGAATGCAAGGCAGGATGTCGGCGGGATTGGGGTGCAGCCCTTCCTGAATGAGCGCACTGTCGTAAAGCTGCTCGATGCTGAGGGGGATCAAGTCGCGGTGACTTTGCAAAATTGCATTACGATTATTTGGCGAAAAACAAGACACACGCTGGTATTATTGTCATCCCAGATCAGTGGTGTTCAATCAGAGAGAAAGTTCGCCGTCTAGCAAGTTTCATTAGCCGTACCAGCGCGGAAGAAATGGTCAACTGCATGGAATATTTGTAAATTAACGGCCGTTAAGTAACTTTTTTTGCATTTGGCATCATTTGCAAGGGTAGTTTGAGGAGTACGGCCGTTTGCAGGCTGACAGAGATAGAGATAACGGTGCAGTGGGACACCGACCGCAGCGCGGGTAGAAGGCAGAAGAAGACCACGACAGAGCAAGGAAAGCTGCTTAAAAGATTTGCGATTAACGCAAAATGAGATTACCATGTGTGCTAAATGCTTAAGGAGACAGAATGATGACTGTGATAGATAAAATTCATCAGCGTGTGCTAATACTTAAGGAAACTTTCTTCGGAACGTGTGCAATCAACAATAAGGTGGCGAATAATTCGTGACACTAACGTTTCCTCAAACTGATCTAAGGCTTTGAAATTTTTCCGAAGGTAAAATAAGAATACAATTGGTGAACATCACGCAGTGCGTGAAAGGAAATGAAGCTATGCCAGTTACTCTCGATGCGATGCTTATAAAAACACCTGGGGTTTGTGGTGGCAAGTTGCGAATTGACGGAACTAGAATTACAGTTCATCGAATTGCCACCCTATACAAACAGGGTCAAACAGCAGAAGGTATTGCCCAAACATATCCACATTTACACTATTCACAGGTTTATGTCGCGTTAGCTTACTACCATGAAAATCAAACACAAATCGACGCTGAACTCGCAGAAATAGATGCAGAGTATGACCGTCTCAAGAGCCAAAATCGAACTCAGGACGACGCTTAATGGCTGATTTGCTTCTTTACATTGATGAAGATGCTTGCGAACATGCGGTTGTTCAAGCTCTTCGTGTACGAAATATTGACCTGCTTACTACAATTGAAGCAAATCGATTAGGAAATGATGATCATAGCCAACTTGCATTTGCGGCAAGTACAGGTCGAGCAATCTATACATTCAATGTCGGTGACTTTGCAAAACTACATTACGATTATTTGACGGAAAACAAGACACACGCTGGCATTATTGTCATCCCAGATCAGCGGTCTTCAATCGGAGAAAAAGTTCGTCGTTTAGCAAGTTTTATTAGCCGCACCAACGCAGAAGAAATGGTCAACCGCATGGAATATTTGTAAATTAACGGCCGTTAAGTAACTTTTTTTGCATTTGGCATCATTTGCAAAGGTAGTTTGGGGATTACGGCCGTTTGCAGGCTGGTAAAGATAGCGGTGCGGTGAGACACCGACCGCAGCGCAAACAGAAGACCTCACCAGAGCAGGACCTTAAAAACGACACAGCAAAAATGGCCGTTAGAAACAGACAAAATGATGTATGATTTACCAAAAAGGAGCGTGAACTATGCTTCAAACAATCGAAGGCATTATTGATCAAAATGGAAAGTTGCGAATTTTTGAGAAAATTAAACTGCCACAATCACGTCGGGTAATTATCACCATTCTAAATGAAGAGCCATCAGATGAATTCACTAATCTAGCTTTGTTAAGCGAGCCTACTCTGGCAAGGGAGTGGGAAAGACCTGAGGAGGATGAGGCATGGTCTCACTTAGCCCAGCTTCCATCGTTGTGATTCCGTTCCCATTTTCGGATTTGTCGGGAACGAAGCTTCGCCCAGCTCTCGTTTTGGCGGAAACAGGTCATGATGATTGGCTATTGTGCCAGATTACAAGCAATGCCTACATCGATCCCGCCGCTGTGCGTTTGACTAATGCAGAACTGAGCAAGGGTTCATTGAACACCGTAAGTTTTGCGCGACCCATGAAGCTGTTTACCGCCAATATAGATTTGATAACCAAGCGCGTAGCCGTTTTGAAAGATGAAACTTTCAAGAATATATTGACAGCCATTATTGAATCATTGCAGGAAAACGTACCTAAATAAGTTTATTGCTCTCTGCGAATGTGTGGTTTGGGGATTACGGCCGTTACGAGCTGGCAAAGGTAGCCGTGCGACGGGACGCCGACCGCAGCATGGCAAAAGACCACGCCAGAGCAGGGAACCGCAGCCTCGTCAAAAGACCACGCCAAAGCAGGAGCGTGTAGCAATTATGTCAGAAGAACAAAAAAAACATCCGTTAGAAGGGTATCCTGAAAATGAGCAAATTGTTTATTTGAGTATTTTATCTGCCATCTGTTATGTGGATAAAGAATTCTCTAATAAGGAAAAACAGCAATTAGATGTTCTGTTAAAGGAACTTGAGATTTTGGACGAGGGAAAATCAAAAATCTACTCGTCAGTATTTAGTCTTCAACACGAAGATAAAATCGCCAACCTAGAAACAATTCAAGAGCTTGGTAATACGGAATTGAAATACACACTAATTTCAGATTTATGTCTCTTTGCTTTGGCTGACTCAACATTTTCTGATGAAGAATATCAATATATTCTTGGAATCGGGGAAATCTTGGGGATAACCCAAGAACAAGTTGATGCTATAAAATCTATCCAAGAGGACCTTGCTAAAATCAAAGATATTCCCCCAACTTCTGAAAGATTTAAACTTTTAATTAAAGATAGTGGGGCAAAACTTGCCGCAGTTAGCGTACCCGTAGGAGCAATTGCGGCAAGCGGTACTGTCGCTGGGCTTAGTGCCGCCGGAATGACTTCTGGTTTAGCTACACTTGGTGCATTGGTTGGTGGCGGAATGTTGGCTGGGACGGTTATTGTAGTTCCTGCAATCGCAGCTGCATCTGCTTATGGTGTTAAGAAACTCTTTGATGTTGTATGGAAAGACAAAGAGAATTTAGATAATGAGAAAACCTCGCAAGAAAAAGGACGAAAATGGGCATGGACAAAAAAAGCGTGAACAGTGAAATGCAACCAGTATCAACTAAACTTGTCATCGTACAAGGAGTCGTTCAAAATCTACCGGAAATCATTGGGGCAATAAAGGAAATCTATACCCTTAACAAAAAAGAACAATTATTTGGTAAAGTTCTGCAATCCCGGCTCGATGAATTGAATATTAACAAAGAGAACTTCAAAGTTTTGGTTGAGGGTTTGACCGAATTATCAAAGTCAGAAAATACAGATGCGGAGACAAAGGCGATGTATAGAGATATGATAAAAACATTGTTTGAAATCTTCACAACCAATATGCGTAGTTCACAAGACATATCCAATTATTTAAAAGAGTTTTAACCAATGTACGGAATAAATTTGTTGGAAGTTGCCAAAATATTGGGAGCTACTGCGGCCAGCAATGTTGTTTTCAATAAGCATGGGATAGTTCGTTCTGTACATCAGGAAATCATAAAATATTCCGCCCAGCAAAATATTGATATGGTTAAAGTAATGATGCGAACGCTTGCACAACAAAATGAGCAAGCATACAAAGATGTTGTTGAAATTCTGCGGGAGCATTTTACCGAGCAAGAATTACAAAAAATTCTGCCTCAATGAACAAAAAGGGTGCTAACCCCGCGCTAACTCGACCCGCCTTTGGCTCTGGTAAGCGGCGCGAAATTTGCAAATTTTGGCTATGGTCAAACTGTCTCGGATTGCAAACACGGCGGGCGGCTTACGCCTACGTTAGACAAATATATGTTCTTTGATGTAGTGACTCTACTGAAAAAACGAACCGCAGAGGCGCGAAGGGCGCAAAGTCTTAGAGATTACCAGAGAAAATCTTTGCGTTCTCTGCGTCTCTGCGGTGAAAATTAGCTTTTTTCAGTGGACTCATGTAGTTCAAACAAAAAAGTCCGACGGATCATGATCCGTCGGACTTTTTTGTTTGGGTAGTAGGCTTACGGCCGTTTACCCACCTTCCCCATCCGCTTGGGCAGCAGCAAATGTAAGCAACTGCTGAATGCGAGGCAGGATGTCGGCGGGGTTAGGGTGCAACCCTTCTTGAATGAGAGCACTGTCGTAAAGCTGCTCGATGCTGAGGGGGATTAGGTCGCTGTCTGGTTGATTTTCTACCAGATGGGCTAGGTGGGCTACCAGCGGGTGATTGCGGTTAACTTCCAAAATGCGCTTGGGGATCTCATATTCCTGGTTGAGCATCCGCTGAATGCGATCCATCTCTTTATTTTGGGCATCGGCGGGAGAGACGAGGCGCACGGGGCTGTTTTTTAGCACCTTGGAGGCGCGAACTTCCAACACTTTGTCGCCCAGCGTGGTGACACAACGGCCGATAAATCCATTAAACGCTTTGTCCGACAATGTGCTTTCACTGTCGTCTGTTTCTTCGCCATCGTCACCGTCCGGCAATTCAATATCGGCATCGTCGATGTTTTTGAACGGCTTCTCTTTGTATTCCAACAGCGACGGGGCAATGAAAGCGTCTAGCGGATCGACCCAATAAAGCACTTCTAAATCATGCTCCTTGAAAGGGTCAAGGTGGGGGCTGTTGGCGACGGAGGAAGTGGAGTCACCCGTGACGTAATAAATCTCTTTCTGACTTTCCGACATCCGCTCGATGTATTCATCCAGCGAAGTGAGGGCGTCGTCTGATTTTGAGGTGTGGTAGCGGAGGAAGGGGAGCACGTCATCCTTGGCGGCGGGGTCGATGGCGATGCCTTCTTTGAAGTTACGGCCGTATTCCTCCCAAAACTGCGCGTACTTCTCCGCATCATCCTTCGCCATCTTCTTCAGTTCACGCAAAACACGCCCCTTAATCATCTTGCCTAGCTGGCGCATCAAACGATTATTCTGCACCGTTTCACGGCTCACATTCAGCGGCAAATCTTCAGAATCAACCACACCGTCGATAAATTCTAGCCATTTGGGCAGTAAATCGGTGCAATATTCCTGAATGAGCACATTGTGCGAATAGAGCATCACCCCAGGCTCTTTGCGGGCAGCCAAAATGCCTGGCTCCCGCTTGGCAGGCACAAAAAGCAAGGCCCGTACATTCACCGGCATATCGGAAGAAAAGTGAATGGTCGCCAGCGGCTCTTCAAAATCCATCGTCATTTGACGGTAAAAGTTTGTGTAATCTTCTGCTTTTACCTGCGAAGGCTGCTGACGCCACAGCGGTGTCTGCTGGTTGACCTGTTCGTCACCAATATAGATGGGGTAGCGCACAAAATCGGAATGTTTTTTGATGATTTGCTTCAATTTCCATTCACTGGCTAAATCTTCGGCATCTTTTTTGAGGGTGATGTGCATTTCCGTGCCGCGATCTGTTTTATCGGCCGTTTCCACATGAAAAGCGTCGCTGCCATCAGAAATCCAAACGGCCGCTTTGGCCCGCTTTTTATAGCTGCGAGAAATCACCCGCACCTCATCGGCGACCATAAACACAGAGTAGAAGCCGACGCCAAATTGACCAATCATATCGCTGGGATCGACGTTCTCATCTTCACCCACTTTGGCTAAAAACTCGCGTGCGCCAGATTGCGCAATTGTGCCTAGGTTGGTGATTAGCTCATCTTTGGTCATGCCGATGCCGCTGTCTTTAATGATGATCTTTTTCGGCTCGTCTTCGCCAACCTCAGGAATCTCAATGTGAATAGCCAGTTCGGCATCGGAGTCTAGCACATCTCGATTGGTGAGCATCTCAAACTGGATGCGGGTCAGGGCATCGGAAGCGTTGGAGATCAGTTCGCGTAAAAAGATGTCTGGCTCTTTATAAAGCGAGTGGACAAGGATTTGCAGCAGTTGCTTAACCTCGGCTTT
>UOEU01000878.1_pt1 | contig 11660 bp, 7 predicted proteins | sample 1989311 | NCBI WGS metagenome assembly UOEU01 (sample SAMEA4712195, study PRJEB27164) | hydrothermal vent metagenome | biome: marine basaltic hydrothermal vent biome; feature: marine hydrothermal vent; material: mineral | place: Pacific Ocean | collected 2011-06-14/2011-07-23 | depth 1719 m | reverse complement strand
GCTAACCATCTCTTCTTCGGCAGCAGTGGCAAAGATGGTGACATCTTTTTCTGTCAGACCGCTGGTGGCACGGCGCAAAGCGGCGGCAAATGATTCGGCCGTTTGGTAGCGATCTTCTGGCTGCTTCGCCAATGCCTTGATAATGACGTTTTGCACCGCCATGGGCAGGCCTGGCTGAATATGGCGCGGCAGTGGCGGCGTTTCGTGCATGTGCTTCATGACGGCGTCGGTGGGCGTTTTAATATCAAAGGGAAGGCGGCCGGTTGCCAGTTGGTAGAGCACCACGCCAAGCGAATAGATGTCGGAACGGCCGTCTAGCGAAGCGGAAGCCAACGCCTGCTCTGGCGACATATAGGGCAACGTCCCCATAAACGTACCAGATTGGGTCTCGATACCCCCTTCTAGCAATTTAGCCAAGCCAAAATCAGTCACTTTGGCGCGGATGGGCAACTCATCGGGGCGGCTGGGCTGCTCTAGCTGGGTGATCATAATATTGTCTGGCTTAATATCGCGGTGAACGACGCCCTGCCGATGCGCATACCCCAGCGCATCGGCCACCTGGGCAATGATGTTTAGCGATTCGCTGAGTTCCATCACCTGCCGCCGCTGGGCAAGCTGCTTAATGTATGCACCCAAGCTTAAGCCGCGCACATATTCCATCACAATCGTTAGGTAAGATTGGGTGCTGGAAAAGTTGTAGATTGCCACAATGTTGGGATGGTTAAGCCGAGCGGACGCTTGCGCTTCCTGTAAAAATCGCTCTTGAAACTCCGGCTGGCTGGCATATTGGCGGTGCATAATTTTGAGCGCCACGGGACGCGCCAAGTTTACGTCTTGAGCGAGATAGACGGCTCCCATGCCGCCCTCTCCCAACAACGCTTCAATCTGATATTGGTCTATCTGTTTTCCGATTAAATTATCCATAACTGTTCTGTAAATTGATTGCTTGTACCCAATAATAGCATGAGTATCCGTCAATGTGGCATGATATGTCAATAAATTTGGTTACACATATTAAGTTCAAAGGGATTTTTCGCTACGCTCAAAATGACGATGAGTGCATGTCATTCTGAACGGAGTGAAGCATCCCTATTACGCACAATTGCTATAAACTTTGCTCGCGGACAGACAATGATCCTGCCCAGTGAAGTTTAGAGGGATTTCTCGGAGGACCTCGAAATGACAATTTGGGTTTGTTTATGAGAGCATGACCAAACAAAACACCCATACCTGTCATTTCGAGCCGCTTTTTGCGAGAAATCCCTTTGAGGATAGCCATATTTAATGATGATTTCAGGGATTACACTTGTATAGAAAATGATTTTGTTCAAAATAACGGCCGTATTCTATGGCAAAAGGTAGGTGACTTCGAGGATGGGTGCTGTACGGACGGTGTACAGATCGGCAACGGCGTCCCCATTGCTTTCTGTTTCAAAGCCGAGACGGAGGTATAACTGGGATTGCCCTTGAACAAGGGCATCTTCAACATCAAAGGCAACATCGATGCTGGTGGGGGAATTGAGTTCGCAGCTAATGAAGAAACCGAGGGTGTCGTAGGCAGTGTTGTCGAGGGGTTGGCTCATTTCGACAAGCTCGATTTGCAAACAGCCAAGGGCGGTGAATGGATCGCCTTCAATGGTTGGGCTGCTGTTGAAGCGGAGGAAGGCGGTGCGGATGGTGGCGTTGCTGGGGAGATCGGCAAGGGGGAAGGTGAGCAAGCCGCGAACGGCCGTTTCGTCTGCTAAATCTCCGGCGCGGGGCATGTTGCTGCTGCCTATGTTCACCTCGCCGCTGCTGCTGAGCCAGCCAGATTGTTCTGGCAGCATCACAATTTCTACGGTTGTTTCATTGTCGCTGGGCGCAGCGGTAACAGCAGGGACGCTTGTGGAGGTAGACGGGGTGCTGACAACGGCCGTTTCCCCATCATCTTGAAAGCGAAGCGGATCGCTGCCTGCGGCCACCTCGTCCCCATCAGATGTGCCATCCAAATCAGTGTCGGCTAGGGTCGGGTCGGTTTGGTATTGGTCTAGCTCCTCAGCGTCATCCAGCCCATCACCGTCGCTGTCTGACAGCAGCGGATCTGTGTTGTAGGTGTTGATTTCGATGCCGTCTAGCAAACCATCGCCGTCACTGTCGTCGTTAAACGGATCGGAGCCAATTTTAATTTCTTGCTCTCCAGACAATCCGTCACTGTCGTCGTCGCCTGCTAGCTGAACGGCCGTTAATGTGGCTGGGGCGGTTGTAACCGCTGCCGTTCCTTCACCCAAAACGGGGGTGGTCGGCATGTTGCCCACGGGATTTTGGCGTGAGTCGAATACGGAGTTGAGCACGACGGCGACGAGCACAAGCACCAGCAGCAGTTGAATAAGGGGTAACACCCAAGCTGGGAAGCGGGGACGCAGCTCTAAATGACCCAGCTTGTTTTGCAGGTGGCCGTTGCTGGAGCGAATTTCTACTTCAAAAGGAATTTGGCGCACCCGTCCGAAAAACGGCCGTTTCTTGCGATGGGTAATGCGGTAGGCGGTGGTGGCGGTTCCGCCTGCGTCTAGCACCATCGGCTGCTCGTCACCAAAGAATTGCAGCTTGCCTGCTGGGTCTTGCGTGGTGAGGGTTAGGGTGCTGCTGACGTTGCCATCGTTACGCACCATGACGCGACACGTCCCCCCATTTTCTACATGCGCGGGCCAAATGCTGAGTTCAAACTGTTCTTCTGGCAAGATGGTGAGTTGACCCTGGAGAACGGCCGTTTCTGCCGTTTCTACTGAGGAATCACCCGCTTGCAGCAGCAGTTGGAAAGGATGCTGTCCCGCCAGAAGCGGCTGTTCTACGGTAGGTAGCTGTAGCGTCAGGGGAACTGTTGCCCGTCCTCCCGGCGCAATAGAGACGGTATCTTGAGCCAATGTGGCAATATCTGGCAGGCCCGTCAGGCTGATCTTTACCAGTAAAATCGTGCTGCTTTGATTGAACAGTTCAATTTGTAAATGTGCTTCTCCACCGGGAGCCAGCGCTGCTTGGGTAGGATTGAGGGCAACGCTAAAGCTGCTGTTGCTGGCCTGTACATGGCTACCGTCGGCCGAAATTTGAAACAGTTCGGTGACGGGTGCAGCGGGCGTGTTTGGGGCTGGATTGTTTGCCAGTTCTTCTGCCAATTGCCACTGCAAAAAGTAAGGACCAATTTGTAGGCGCAAGTCAGGTTGCCAACTTTCTGGCTGTTTAGGGGATAGTTTACGGCCGTTATAAAAAATGCCGCCACGACTTTTAGCATCGATAATCGCCCAACCGTTGTTCTGCTGCTCTAGTCGAGCGTGCTGGCGCGAAACGTCTGGCGAGGAGAGGACAATGTCATTGTCTGGGGCGCGGCCAATGGTGATTTTTGGCTTGTTCATGCTGAAGTGGCGCGGGGCGCGACCCTGCCCTGTAATAATTATTTGGTCACCGATGGCGGGGGGCGGTGAGGGTTGCAAAACGGTGTGGGGTGGTTCGTTGGTTGTGGCGGCTTGTAAAACGGGCGTTGCCTCTTCTTCATTTTGGCTATTTTGATTGTCTTGTTGTGGTTGATGGGGAACGGCCGTTTGCTCTAAATTGATTGTAGCTGGCTGAACAGGGGAAGACTCCTTGCTGGCGGCCAACATCGTTGCAAAGTCAGAAACGGTGGCTTGCGGGGCAAAAAGGAGCGTGTCGGCGGCCGTGAGCCGGCTGGCGGCCAGCCGCAGATCGTCTGCCATTTTTTCGGCAAGCTGGTAGCGGTCTGCCAATCCGTAGGCGGTCGCTTTTTCCACAATCTCAATAATGTTGCTGGGTACACCTGGGCAAAGATCGCGCAAGGGTTGTTTATGATTGGGTAACTGTCCTGAAACAAGCTGGTGTAAAATAATTCCCAGGCTGTAAATGTCTGCGCGGCCATCGGCTGGCTGCCCTGCCTGCCGCTCCGGCGCGAGGTAGGGCAAGTAGCGGTGTAAAGGACGCGCCTGTTCTGCTGAAAGACCCTCTGGAATACCGCTGTCTGGGATGGGAGAAAGGCCAAAGTCAGCCAGCATCGCTTTGAGGGGTGGATCGCTGCTGCGTAACGGCCGTTCCAATGGTTTGAGCAATATGTTCCCCGGCTTAAGATCACCATGGTGAACCCCGGCCTGATGCGCATAGCCTAGCCCATCAGCAATTTGGGCAACAATGTACAGGGATTCATCTAGCCTTAAGACATGCTCCCCTTGATTCAGCAAGGCGAGCAGCCGCTCTAGGCTCATGCCTTCTACAAGGGCGGTAACAAGGTAAACATGCCCGTTTTGCTGCCCAAAATTGTAAAGTGGCACAATGGCAGGATGGCTAAGTCGGGAAGCGGCTTGTGCTGCTTTTAGAATTTGCTTCTGCCGCGCGGGATTTTTGGTAAGCATTGGTTTAAGCAGCTTAAGCACAACGGAGCGTACTAGATTGAGGTCGGTGGCGCGATAAACGGTGCCGCTGCTGCCACTGCCAATCTTGCTTTCAATTTTATACTGTTCTATTTCTTGACCGATGTAAGTATCCATATAAATGATATGAGGCGCATTATGGACTGAAACGTATTGAAGATCAATTGCCGATAGTCATGTTTGTACCCAATAGTATAGATTTTGCCAGAGGTGACACCATGCAGGCTACGTGAAAATGTATAGGACAAATATCCTGTGAAAAACGGCCGTTTTCAGTGAACATGCCGTAAAAAGTTACTTCTATCAGCCGAAGCCCATGCTAAAATACAGTTATTGTTCGGCATTCAGCGATCCGTCATCAGTAGGTCAGGTAGTTTTTACTGATTACTGACCCACTGATTACTGGCTTCTGAGGTGGTAACTGATGATAGACACCGTTGTAAATATGAGCGAAGCAACGCTAACCCTCTTGCAAACCGCATTCCCCGATCTGAGTCGCAATAATATTGAAGCATTAAGCCAAGCGGCCGTTTATACCGAATACCCAGCCCGCGTTGACATTTGCCAAGAGGGGGAGGAAGGGACAACCCTATTTGTTTTGGATAAAGGGGAAGTGGACATTATTGTTCACACCAGCGACAAGCAGGAGATTTTGGTTGATAGTATTGGGCCCGGAAGCTATTTTGGCGAGATGGCCTTTTTGGGTGAAACAACCCGCATGGCAACTATCCGCACCCGCGTTCCTTCTTGCTTGCTTTCCATTGAAGAAGCGGATTTTATGGCGATTGCCCAAGCCAACCCCAGCCTTTTGCGAACGCTGCTGCGGCAAATCATTGGTCACATTCGCCGCACAGACCGAGCTGTGATCAATGAGCTTAATGTAAAAAACGCCACCCTTCGTAAAACATATGCAGAATTAGAAGAGCAGGAGCAGTTACGCACACAATTTATTGCCACACTTTCCCATGAACTTCGCACCCCACTTACGTCTATAAAAGGATATTTGAGCCTGATAAATGGTGGGGCAATGAAGGGGGATTCTTTGTCGGTGGCGCTGGATTCGATCACGCGCAACGTAAATAAAATGGTGGGGCACACCAACGATCTGCTCATTTTGTATGAAATACACCCCCAAAAGCCATCTTTTGAATTTTTGCAAGTGGCTGATCTGTTAATTGAAGCGCTCAATGCTGCTCGTAGCGTGCTAAACGACCATTCTTCGCCAGTAACGATAGAAATTGACCCCGATGTGCCTAGCGTGTATGCGGATCGGCGTGGATTGACGTTAGCGTTGCGTGCCTTGATTGAGAATGCCTTTAAGTATTCACCATCTGAAGCACCTACCGTCATCCACGTGCATTGCCCAAACAGTGACAGCGTGGCAATTGCTGTGGCAGATGAGGGCATTGGCATTTCACCCACCGACCAAGTACGGTTATTTGAGCCGTTTTTCCGCTTGGAAAAAGAGGAAGGTGCTTCGACGCTGTATCCAGGACTAGGCATTGGGTTGACCATTGCAAAATTTGTGATCGATAGGCATAACGGCCGTATCCACATCAAAAGCACTCCCGGCGTTGGCAGCACTTTTTCGCTCTGCCTGCCCCAAAAATAAATATTGACCGTGTAATCCCTCGCAAAGCTACGCTGCACCAACAATTTCCGCTACAATTCATCCCATTAAACATCCTTTGAAATCAAGGCAAGTTGTTGAAATGGGGTTAACCCGCAAAGCGTATCACCAACAATCTAAAGATGGCGCAGAACTGCAACCGCTTCTGCATTTGCACCAGTTAAGCAAACATTTTCCTATTCGAGGGGGTGTTTTGCGGCGGCAAATAGGGGTGCTTAAAGCGGTGGATCTGGTGAACTTGTCTCTATTTCCGAACGAAACGGTGACGTTGGTTGGTGGTGCAGGTGATGGGAAATCAATTTTGGCGCGCACTACTCTTCATTTGATGCCGTCTACATCAGGTAAGGTGCTGTTTAATGGTGAGTTATTCACGCGCATGGGGCGTGCGGCACGCCAATTGGCACGGCAACAGATGCAGTTGACGATGCAAGATCCGTACACATCGCTAAATCCTCATTTACGTGTAAAGGATATTTTGGCGGAGCCGCTCAAGATTCATAAATTGGGAGACGGCCGTTTCCAGGCCGAACGTATCGATGAATTGCTGCAGTTGGTAGGTTTGAACCCTTATTTTGCTGGACGGTTTCCGCATGAATTTAGTGGCGGACAGCGACAGCGGATCAATATCGCCCGCGCTTTGGCTACCAATCCACTGCTGCTGGTTGCCGATGATCCGCTTGCCGTGCTGGATACGGCCGTTCAGGCCCCAATTGTAGCTTTGTTGGCGGAGCTAAAGCAAAAGCTAAACTTAACGTTGCTGCTGCTTGTGAGCGATTTAGCCTATGTGCGCTCGATCAGCGACCGCATTGGGGTCTTGTTTATGGGGCAAATTGTAGAGTTGACGGACACGGAATCGATTTATGAACGGCCGTTGCATCCCTACACCCAATATATCCACAGCAAAACCCAGCAAATCGACCCAGTAGACAACGAGCATATCCAGCCCATTCAGCTAACTGGGCCTGCACCAAACCCAACCAATCCACCCAGCGGCTGCCGTTTCCGTACGCAATGCCCTTACGCCAGCGAGGTCTGCCAAGATGAAGTTCCCCCGCTGCGCGATCTGGGCAAACCTGCCCAACCCCATCTTATTGCCTGCCACCACGCCGAGCGTTTTCAAGGATAAAGTAGGCTGCAACGGAAGCCTGTTTTTGACGTATAAGTTAGCGTGAGGCTGGATGAGCCAGTCTCTCAAAGTGTAAGAATGAGGCTTTATAATGAGTGATGAACAAACCCATCTAAAAATTGAAATTCCAATGGAAGATGAAACCCCTTTTGTGCCTGAACAATCCCAAACGGCCGCTTCCGCCGTAAAAAGTCAGGCATCCAAAGCGGCCAAACGGGCGTGGAACAGCAATCTGCGAAAGAAGGCAACAGGGGGGATGAAGCGTGGCGCAACGGCCGTTGCTGCCAAAAGCCAAAAAGTGGTGCAGGAGCGCATGGTAAAAACGGCCGAAGAACAAGCGCGTCGGCAAGCTGAAGCCCTTAAAACGAAACTGCGCGAAACGGATTGGCAACATGAGGCCAAACAAAGCACCGCCAGCGGCTTGCGCTGGCTTAGTGCCAAGCTGGCGCAACTAGCGACACGTTTCTCACCCAGCAGCGAACCTGAGGAATGATTGGGTTCGTCGTTCAAACAAATTGAAGACACAAAATAGCACGAGCGGCCGTTGAGGCCAGCGTAACCATCTGGGATGTGGTTTTAAAGTTATGCACACTCCTCAATGACCTTGGCTGGGCAGAGGAATTTTCTTGACGCACTAAACAGTTATGGTAAGATATAAATTGCAGAGGGGATGTTATGTTATTCTAATAATGACCCGATGGGGGCAATTGTAAGGTAGGTGCCATATGGATTTTGTAAAGAATCGACCAGAATTATCCATTCTGATCACATTTATCGCTGGCCTAATTATAGGAACAACCCTGTTTGGGTGGTTACTTTTCCCTGTAGAATGGACGGGGGCTGGCCCGCGTGATCTCGATCAAGCCCAGCAAGATATTTATCTGCAAACAATAGCAGACGCATATTCATTTCAGCAAAACAGAGGCATCGTAGATAGAGCACTGGGTAGTTGGCCGGATGCATATGAGGCTATTTGTAATTTACGTAGCCAGCGAACACTCGATCCGGCTGGCCAAGCACGTTTGGATGCGATAGCGGCCGTAAAAAGTGGTGGACAAGCGTGTGGTGCGTTGCCAGATGGCGCACAACCTGCTGCCGATGATTCAAATTTTGGCACTATTCTGGCTTTAGTATTCCTGTTACTCATCGTTGGCGCAGGCATTGTTGTCGTCTTGAATCGGCGCAACAGCATGATGGCTGAAGATGACAACGGCGACAATTATTACGACAATATACCTGAAAGTGCGCCCACAATGGTTACGGATGAAGGGGTCAACGCTGTTCCAATAGCCCGCTTCCAAAGTGATTTTGTCCATGGCCGAGACAACTACGATGACTCTTTTAGCATTGAAAACTCGGGCGGCGAGTTCTTAGGTGAATGTGGTGTTGGCATTGCTGAATCTATTGGAAGCGACACGCCTAAGAATGTGACCGCTTTTGAAGTGTGGCTGTTTGATAAAAATGATATTCGCACAATCACCAAAGTTGTGATGAGCGATCACGCTTTCTTTGATGAAGCGTTGAAGGCAAAATTGGCGCCTAAAGGGGAGCCAGTATTGGCGCGTGAAAATGAAGTCATTGTGCTAGAAACAGCCAGTCTGATCATCAATGCTGAAATTAAAGAGATGCAGTATGGGGCAGGCTCCTTGCCGCCGCAAAGCTTCTTCGATAATTTCTCTATCGAGCTTTCTGCATGGGCTAAAGAAAATGATCTTGATGAGCCAGACATTGAAGGGCGTGTAGACGAACTGCTTGAGTATTAAGATTTAACTGTGATTAATGGCCCCGACTGTAATTCAGTCGGGGCTTTTTTGTTGCAAAGTAGAGACGTTGCAATGCAACGTCTTTACAAAAACGTCTTTACAAAGGGGTTGTATGCGCTTTTTGGTAACGGGTGGGGCTGGTTTTTTAGGGGCAGCATTAGCCAATCGATTGGTGACAGATGGACATACCGTATTTGTTTTAGATGATTTAAGCAATGGGGATGCAGATCATTTGCTGCCTGGAATTCAGCTTACCCAGGGGGATGTTTCCAATATTCCACTGCTTTGGTCGCTGCTGCTTGATGTTGATGCTGTTTATCATTTGGCGGCGCGGGTGTCGGTGCCAGAATCTGTGCTGCATCCGCAAGCATACAATGAGGTGAATGTTGGCGGCACGGTCAGCCTGATGGAGGCGATGCGGGACACGGGGGTGAAGCGGGTGGTTTTTACTTCTTCGGGGGCGGTTTACGGCCGTTTACTCACCCAACCCGTCCACGAAAATGATACCCCTAACCCAGACTCACCCTATGCCGTTAGCAAATGGGCAGCCGAACAATATATTCACACCATTGGCCGACTGTGGCACATTGAAACGGTTGCTCTGCGCATTTTTAATGCGTACGGGCCCCGTCAAAGTTTACCAATCTCCCATGCCCCCGTGATTCCCCGCTTTTTGCATCAGGCAATGACGGGCGGGTCTGTGGTGCTGCATGGAAATGGGCAGCAGACGCGAGATTTTATTTATGTCACAGATGTGGTGGCGGCTTTGCTGAGTGCCGCAACGGCAACGGCCGTAAATCGACAGATCATCAATATTGGCAGCGGGATAGAAACAAGCCTGGCGCAGTTGGTTAAGCAGATTGGGAAAATATCAGGCAAGCGAGTGAATCAGTTAACCAATTCTCAAAAAGAAGGGGGCGTACCCCGACTGGTGGCTGACATTAGCCGAGCACAGCAGCTATTGGGATTTCGACCATTGGTTGCACTGGAAGAAGGGCTGCAGCGCACTTTGGCGGAAGACGGCCGTTTCCATGCCATCTAAAAACAAGCGATCAAACAAAAGCAACTATGCAGGTGTCTATGCAAATAGCCAGAAAAGCGACGCAGAGTTTCGCAGAGATTTTTGAGAAAAACCGTTTTCCCTCTGTGGTTCTCTGCGTCTTCTTTGCGGTTCTCTGTGTTCCTGCTTGTTAGTTACAAATAAAAAACGCCAACACGTTTTGTGTTAGCGTTCTCATGCCCAAGAGAGGACTCGAACCTCCACGCCCAAAAGAGCACAGGCCCTCAACCTGCCGTGTATACCATTCCACCACTTGGGCTAAATACGTTGATAATTATAGCCATTGCTAGATGGCTGTCAATGTAAAATGATGTTAGGTAGTCACCAATTCCATTGCTTCTGGTGTGGCAACGGCCGTTGTGCTGCGCTTGGTTTGTGCCACGGGAGCCATTTGCAAAACGCCAGACGCCCAAGTAAGCCCCGCGCCAAAACTTACGACCAGCAGCCGATCTTCCAGCTTGATTTCGCCTGACTCTAGCCCATCACAAATGGCAACTGGAATAGAGGCTGCCGACGTGTTGGCATATTTATGTACCTTTACTAAAAAACGCGCCATTGGCACATTCAGGCTGCGGGCGGCAGCCTGAATAATGCGTAAGTTGGCCTGGTGCGGCACAATGCAATCAATGTCATCCATCGTCATGCCAGAACGTGCTAACGATAATTGGCTGGTTTTTCCCAAAATGCGGGTAGCAAATTTGAATACTTCACGGCCATTCATTTGAATATATTGGCGACCTTCAGCAAAAGTGGTGGCATTGATGGGTTCCGCAGAGCCTGCGGCGTAAGCGATAATGTGCTCCTTGCCACTACCGTCTGAGCCTAAATCAAACCCGTATAGGCCACACGGTTCTGTGCTGGCTTGAAGTACAAATGCCCCAGCTGCATCCCCAAACAAAACGCAGATGTTGCGGTCGTTCCAATCAATAAAACGGCTGAGTAGCTCTGCCCCAATGACCAAAATGTTTTTGTAGACGCCACTGCTAATGTATTGTTGTGCTGTTGTTAACCCGTATAAAAAGCCAGTACAACCAGTCACAAGAACAAAGGCGGGCACGTTTGTTGCGCCCAACATATGCTGAACTTGGCTAGAAACGGGCGGCGTGAGGTGGTCGCCACTGGAAGAGGCAACGATGATGAGATCAAGCTCTTCTGCGGGAATGTTGGCTCGCTCTAAGGCAATTCGTGCAGCCGCTACCGACATGGTAGCGACCGTTTCATGGGAAGCGGCGATGTGGCGTTGATGAATGCCCGTTCGCTGAACGATCCATTCATGCGTTGTGTCTAAGGTTTTTTCTAGATCATAGTTGGTGACTATCTTTTCGGGAACATAAGAGCCCCAACCAGCAATACGGCCGTATCGAGTTTGCATATGTTTGTCTCCAAGTTTCTTGATTAGTGTCCGAGCAATAAAATGCTTGTACAGAAAACAAGAAAAACATCAAAGATTACGCAGATTTAGCAGATTGGTTTGTAAAAATCTTTTTAATCCTTCGGCTTCGCTCAGGACAGGTTCTGCGTAATCTTTGATAAAAACCCCTTTGATTCTGGCTTGTCTAGGTTAAGTGCATTACAAAATGAAACATTAAACAAATATATCTATATTAAACCCTGCTCTCGAAAAAAGTCACGATTATCTTAACTGAGGGGTGTGCAGCCTCTTAAGAAAACG
>UOEU01000375.1_pt1 | contig 11686 bp, 9 predicted proteins | sample 1989311 | NCBI WGS metagenome assembly UOEU01 (sample SAMEA4712195, study PRJEB27164) | hydrothermal vent metagenome | biome: marine basaltic hydrothermal vent biome; feature: marine hydrothermal vent; material: mineral | place: Pacific Ocean | collected 2011-06-14/2011-07-23 | depth 1719 m | reverse complement strand
TGCTTAAGGCGGGAAAGCCCGTCATCTCCGAAAACCAACCCCCCGGAGGTTTTTTAACCTAAACAATCTATTTGGATGGAACCTCCGGGAGGTTCTACCAAGCATACAGGAGAAACAATCATGTCTCAATTTAGTCATATTTCGTCCGAGACGGCGGAAATTCAGAGCCGCCGTCCAAAGAAAAATTCTAGCAGTATGGCTCTTGGTCAAGTGGTTATTGTTACCGCACGCTGGATATTGGTTTTTGCTGGCTTGCTGCTGGCTCTGTGGAATTCAGAGTCAGTCGGTGAGTTACGCATCCAAATTTTGGTCATCTTGCTGCTGGCGATGAGTAATTTTTATTTACAGTCTCAACTGTTGATGCGGCGACCGCCTACGAGTTTGGTGATGTATGCGGCTAGTTTGGCCGATCTGATCGTGATCACAATTCTGATTAACAGTAACGGCGGCTTTCAGTCTGGCCTCTATGTTTTTTATTTTCCGGCTATTCTGGCCTTTGCGGTTGCTTTCCCAACGGATATGACGGCGTTTTTTGTAACCAGCACAATCGCTATTTATACGACAGTCAGTTTGCTTATGGGCGTATCTGATTACAGTGATCTGCAGGTGATTCTTACGCGTGTTTTGATGATTACGGCCGTTGCCTTTTGTGGCAATCTTTACCGTCGCATTGAGCATCGTCGTCTGCAATCGGCAATACAGGCGCAAACAGATTTAATGAGCCAAATTCGCCAGCGACAGGTTGCCACATCAGTATAAATAGGCAAGTGGCGAGTGGCGAGTACTCATTTGCAAACTCGCCACTCGCAGACTTGCAAATAACCATATCACCACAGAATAACTCAAAGAATCAACTTTTTAGAGGAGCAAATATTATGCAAGCTTTACGCACACCCGCACAGGAAGCGGCAGAAGACATTTTCTTCGGCCAGGTTGTTATTGTTTGGGCCCGTTGGTTCATTATCATTGCAGGGATGATTCTCATTTTGTGGACATCCAGCAGCGTTAATGAATTGACAAAGGCGACGCTACTCATCGTCCCCCTCATTGGGATCAACTTTTTTGTTCACGGCCGTTATCTCATGGAAAAGCCAGCCAACAAGCTATTACTCATTGGCTTGAGCTTGGTAGACCTCGCTCTGGTCACAATCATTTTGCTAACTTGGACGGAACAGACTGGGCTGCAAAGCAACTTTTTCGTCTTCTATTACCCAATGGTGATGGCTTTTGCCTTCGTTTTTCGGCCAAGCATGACGGTGGGATATACGGCCGTTGCCCTCATCAGCTACGCACTTGTCTGCATCATTGTTGAGCCATCCCTGCTTATAAACACCGCCGCGCTAGAAGTTTTGATCATTCGGTTAATTACCCTCGCCTCGATGGGCGGCCTAGCCACCACCTACTGGCGCATCCAGCGCAAACAGCGGCGGGAGATCATGAGCCAAGTTGGAAACCTGATACAGTCATCAGTAAGTCAGTAATCAGTTTTCAGCGGGTAATTACCCGAGGTAGGTTCTACCGTCAGTTGGACAGAAGGCGCGAAGAAAACAAAGGAAAAACTCTGCGCCCTCTCTGCTCTCTGCGGTAAAATCTGCCTCAAATTTAAGGGGATGGATCATGGCAGGTTTACTACGTCAATTTCTAAACAGCTTCATAGCATCGGCTGAAGACCCCCGCCAAACGTTTGCCAATCCCGCAGATCGCCAGCGAGCGTTGTTGATGAAGGTACAGCAAGCATTAAACGATGTTGGCACAACCAAGCACCGCTTGCAGCAAAAAACGGCTCAGATTCAGGCCAAGCTGCCGCAGCTTCAGGAAGAAGCGCAGCGTTCACTTATTGCAGGGCAAGAAGATGTGGCGCGGCTTGCCCTGCGCCGCCGCCAACTGTCGCTGATCGAGCTTACTGATTTGGAGCAGCAGATTCAGCAGGTGGCGCAGGAGGAGCAGCGACTACTGCTAACTGAGCAGCGATTATCAACCCAAATTGAATCCTTTTATGCCCGTCAAGAGCTCATTGCGGTACGGTACGGCGCAGCCGAAGCGCGGGTGCGAATCCAGGAAGCCTTTACTGGTGTTTCGGAGGAGCTGCTTGAGCTGGATCGCACGTTGAAGCAAGCAGAAGATCGGTCTGAGCGTATGCAGGCGCAGGCAGTGGCTACTGACCGCTTGGTTAAGGATGGCATTTTAAGGGAGCCACCCATTCAGGCGATCACGTCCACAGAACGTCAAACAGCACAGCTTGAGATTGACAGGATGGTTGAGGAGCAGCTTGCGGCTCTTAAACGTGAACTTTAGTGAGACTGGAGATTAGAAATTGGAGATTGGAATTTACCGCAGAGGTCGCGGAGATCGCAGAGAAAAAAGAAAAACTCTGCGTCCCCTGCGACCTCTGCGGTTAGATTAGTTTTGTTTGTTACGGGTCGCTTTCTGGGTTTTGATTTCGTTTTGCCAAAGGAGATGGGCGAGGTGGGAACGGGCGTTTCCCAAATGAAGCGCATAAGCCCGCCCGCCCGTATTCACCATGCCAGCCAGCCGAATACCCGTCAACTCATAAATCTCAGCAACAACCTCTTGCCGAGAATAATTCTCAATGTAGGTGCAATAAATAATCTTATACTCAAACCAGCGGTCTATGGGCGGCTGGCTGGGAAGCTCGCCAGAGCTTGGGCAAAGCTGCTCACGCACAAATTTTGTCAGAAAGTGGCGCAGCACCCGTGCCTTTTCAAAATCTGATAGCTGATTGGGCAAAAGTTCATTCTCCCGCGCAAATTGGATTAACGCTTGCTGCACAGAAAAAAGCGTGAGCAGTTGACTAGAGGCCAGAACATGATCCTTGTGAAAGTTTTTGTGGCGAAATATGAGATCTATTTCCTCTTGAATCAACGCCTGGACTTCCGCTTCATCAATCTGGCGGGGCAAAGTCAGCAACTCTTCTTGGACAATGTCCAATGCAGCATCTGGATCGGGGGCATTTTGAATTTGACGCTGCACCTGTGCCAGCCACAGCTTAAAAGCGTTGTCCCAATTATGCAGCGTCAGGCGACGCAAAACTTGTTGGGTACGCTGTAATGAAGTGAAGGCAACCGTGACGGAAAGCATAATCACAGGCACGACAATGAGAGCCAATTGATCCCCATTTGCCCAATGTGCCAGATGAAAAACAAGCAAAAACAGGAAGATGGCGATGATTACACTGCGGTACGAATTTTTGTAATTATGCCGAATTGTTTGGCCTGGAAACAATGCTTTATCCCCAATAATGCCCCGCGTATTGAGCACGATACCTACGACCAAGATAATATTACTGATGATTTGTGAAAGTTGGCTGGGGGCAACGCTATAGCTTGCTGCAGCAAGTATCGCACCAAATGTCAGAATCGAATTACCGATGCTTTGCAGCAAAAAGCTCCGTTTTTCAGACAAATCCAGCTCTCCCGACAAGTATCGACGCCACAGCAGCCAGGTTGACAACGATAAGGTGATAATCAAGAAGATTAAATAGAGGCGGAAGCCCAATTGGGTTGCAGGAACGATGTAATGTGGGAAGGGTTCTGCACGAAAAAGGGTGTCTGGATAACGAAATAAGAGATTGGTCGTTGGGCCAAGCAGCCCGATGCCCAAGGCCAATGCCAAGAGAAAAATCGATAGTTGATGAAGATTAAACCGAGCCGTATCAGGTTTATCTGAACGAACGCCGGGCAACAAAATAACGGCTCTAAACCATAATGCAATTGCGATGGGTGCAGGCCACCAGGTCAGCCGATCCCAAAAGAGGGTAGTTTCGCGGGTGGGTGCGGCTGTTTCCAAGCCAATGCCAACCAAATACCACGCAATCAAAATGGCGGCCACCCCCGTGAAGATGAGAGAATCTTGCCACCAAGGGGTTTTGGGGATGATTCGCCGTCGCGTAATGACAAAAATGCCAAACCACAAAAAGGAGGCACTGGTTAGACTAGCCGTATAGAGAATAACAGTGGGAAGCATAATGATTATCCTAATTATACATGGGCAACAGGAGTTGACACAATTGCTGCAAACTAAAGCAAACTGATTGACTGACAAAACCTATCTAACCGCAGAGGACGCGGAAATCGCAGAGAAAAATGAAGGAGAAGCCTCTGCGCCCTCTGCGATCTCTGCGGTGAAAAAAATGAGATTTGTCAGTCAACCAGCTAAAGCAATTTTCGTTTGAAGAAAGCAGGAAGATGAAATTTACGGTTGCAGTCAACGGCCGTTTCTTGGAGAATTGGAAACTGGAGTCAGTTATCAGTGGTCAGTTTTCAGTAGTCGGTACATGACAACATCCAGTTGGCCTGTGGGAAATGAGAATTGGCGGGATGAAACGGTTGTAGTTGATGGGGAAACGGCCGTAAATGAAGTGACTGTTTTGCAAAATGGGTTAGTTGAGGTGAAAGTAATTCAATAATAAAAATATCAAAGATTACACAGATTTTATAGATTGGTATGAAAAATCTTGTTAATCTGTGTAATCTGTTGATTCTTTCTTGTCCAAATCCCGTTCTAAAATGAGCCAAGTAAAAGAATGGGCGTGTCGTTTGTCGGCGGGATGGCGCTGATGGAATGTTTCTCGCCATTCTGTCCAGTCGATTTCTGGGAAAAAGGCGTCGCCGCTAAATTGTGCATCGACGAGCGTCAGGTAAAGGCGGCTGGTTTGGGGCAGCAGTTGGGCATACAGCGTCGCCCCCCCACCGATGATGATTTCCGGCACGTCTCCCGCCGCTTCCAGCGCAGCGGCCATAGAATGAACCACAGTTGCCCCCGACACAGCGTAGCAATGGCTGCGGGTCAACACAATATTGTGCCTGCCTTTAAGCGGCCGAAATTTGGTCGGAATCGATTCATACGTCTTGCGTCCCATAATCACTGGCTTGCCCATCGTTTTCTCCACAAACCATCCCATATCATCCGGCAAACGCCAGGGCAAGCCATTGTCCACCCCAATCAGGCGATTTTTGTCCATCGCCACAACCATGGACAATTTTCGATTTACGATTAACGATTTTCGATTTGTTTCTTTCATCATTTGTTATTGTCTAAGCGGCAATTCCTGAGGTCCCAATTGATTCAGTTCACAGGGATTCCTCGGAGGATACTTCAGCAGCCTCAGCACAGGCTCTCGGAATGACAATTGGAGGTTGCTAGAACGGATAAAATTCAACAAATTACCCATAATTGTCATTTCGAGTCGCTTTTGCGAGAAATCCCTCTGAGGATAGCTATCCTCGACGGTAATTTCAGGGATGCACCTACACTGTTACAAAAATTAAGGTTAATCGCATACTGATGCCAACAAGAAAAATCGTAAATCAAAAATCGTAAATCGTAAATCGCTACACTGCGATAGGGGCTTTGATGGTGGGGTGTGATTGATAGTTGAGCAGTTCAAAATCTTCGTAGCGGAAGGCGAACAGGTCGGTGATGGTTGGGTTGAGCCGCATTTGGGGCAGCGGGAAGGGGCTGCGGGAAAGCTGCAGGTCGGCCTGCTGCAAATGGTTGAGGTAAAGATGGGCGTCGCCCAGAGTGTGGATAAAGTCGCCTGGCTTGTAGCCTAAAACTTGAGCCATCATCAGGGTCAGCAGGGCGTAGGAGGCGATGTTGAAGGGGACGCCGAGGAAAATGTCGGCACTGCGCTGGTAAAGCTGGCAGGAGAGCTTGCCTTCGGCCACGTAAAATTGGAAAAGGCAGTGGCAGGGCGGCAAGGCCATCTGCTCTATCTCGGCAACGTTCCAAGCAGAGACGATATGGCGGCGGGAGTCTGGATTGTGCTTGAGGCTGTGTAAAACTTGGGCGATTTGGTCGATGGAAGAACGGCCGTTTTCCCCACAATTTCCCGTAGGCCACGAACGCCATTGAGAGCCATACACAGGGCCTAACTCTCCGCTTTCGTCCGCCCACTCATCCCAAATGGTCACTTTATTTTCGTGCAGATAGCCAATATTCGTCTCACCACGTAAAAACCAGAGCAGTTCATGGATAATCGACCGAAGGTGGAGCTTTTTTGTGGTAACGGCCGGAAAGCCCTCAGCCAAATCAAAGCGCATCTGGTAACCAAAAACGCTAATCGTGCCCACGCCCGTGCGGTCTTCTTTCTTCACGCCATTTTCTTTGACGTGCCGCATCAAATCCAAATATTGTTTCATAATTTACCCATAAAAAGGGGTACGCAGATTATCCTGATCTGCCTGATCATGTAAATCAGGCAAATCTGCGTTCTATTTATTGACTCTACATGGCGTGAGTATAGCACAGTGCAAACGGCCGTCCGTAAAATTTAGGTAGAGAAAATTTGACAGTTGCGATTTCCCCCCTGCCTCGCGTACAATGCAGCAGACTTTGTGAAAACAACAACCCGATTTGGAACATCTATGACATCAACTGAACCCATCGACCAAAGAAAATTGCGTCAGGCAATCGTTGCAGCTTTTAACGAAAATGAACTGCGGACGCTTTGTTTCGATCTCAAGATCGATTATGAAGCACTGCCGCCGGGCAGCAAAGTGGACAAAGCGCGGGAGTTGGTCGCACGCTGTCTGCGAGAGCAGCGGATCGATGATCTGCTAACGGTCTGTGAGGCGGCGCGACCTAAAATAGGGTGGCGGGCGATGGTGGAAACGGCCGTTTCCAGCACCACCACACCCCCCTTCATGGGTCTAAAATATTTCGACATTGCCAACGCCGATCTCTTTTTTGGCCGTGAAGCACTCACTGAGGAACTGGCTGCCCATCTGCAAACCAACAGCTTTTTAGCAGTGGTGGGCGCCTCCGGCAGCGGCAAATCTTCACTGGTGCGGGCTGGGCTTGTTGCCCCGTTGCAACAAAGCAGCCCCAACTTGCTGGTTCACGTCTTCACCCCCACCGATCACCCGCTAGAGGCAATGGCAACTGCCCTGACCCGCAACAGCAGCTCCATTGGCGTGACGGCCAAATTTATCGACGCCATGGCCCAGGACCGGCGCAGCCTGCATTTGGCTGGGCGACGGCTGGTCAAAGAAGGGCAAAAGCTGCTGCTAATCATTGACCAGTTTGAAGAGTTGTTTACCCTTTGCCGTAGTGAGGAAGATCGGCAGGCATTTATTGATAATTTGTTAACGGCCGTTGCAGCCGAAGCTAACAGCCAAACAAACCGCCCCATCCGCGCCGTCATTGCCCTGCGCGCCGACTTTTACCACCATTGCGCCCAATACGACGATCTGCGCCGCCTGTTGGAAAAACAGCAGCGTTTCATCGGGGCAATGAACCCCAGCGAACTGCGTCGCGCCATCGAAGAGCCAGCAAAGCGCAGTGGGCTTACCTTTGAATCTGGCCTGGTCGATTTGCTCCTGCGGGATGTGGGTGCGGGTGGCGACCAGCCGCCAGAACCGGGCGCACTCCCCCTGCTTTCCCACGCCCTGTTGGAAACGTGGCGGCGGCGCGAAGGCAATCAATTGACCTTTGCTGGCTACACGGAGGCGGGCGGCGTGCAGGGCGCCATTGCCAAAACGGCCGAAACCGTTTTCCAAGATCAGCTTTCGCCAGAACAACAAACCATTGCCCGCAACATCTTCTTGCGGCTCACGGAACTGGGTGAGGGGACGCAAGACACACGCCGTCGCGCCCTCATTAGCGAACTGATTCCCGCCAACGACGCCGCTGAAGCAACCCAAACCGTCCTCAACCTGCTGTCCAAAGCGCGGCTGGTGACGACGGATGAGGAAACGGCCGAAGTGGCCCATGAAGCCCTCATCCGCGAATGGCCCACGCTGCGGCTGTGGCTCAACGACAATCGGGACGGTTTACGTCTCCACCGCCATCTCACCGAATCGGCGCACGATTGGCAGGAGCTAGGGCGCGATTCTGGTGAACTGTATCGTAGTTCTCGATTGGCACAGACAATAGCTTGGGCAAGCCAAAACGATGATAATCTGAATGATCTTGAGCGCGAATTTCTTGCTGCCAGCAAAAAAGCCCAGCAGCAAGAAATAGATGAAAGTCAGGCGCAGCAGCAACGGGAGCTTGAACAAGCGCAGCAGTTGGCAGGTGCAGAGGCGCGGGCGGCAAAACGTGCTAGGAATTTTAACCTGGCACTGGTTGCTATTTTGCTGTTGGTTGTTGCTGGGGCAGTTGCTTTGCTGAATGCGCAACGATCTCAGGCAATAGCGGAGGGCGTTTCTGCGGAGGCGACTGTGGCGGCGCGGGAAACGGCCGTTGCTGCACAACAAGTTGATGCAGATGGAGATGGCTTATCATTAACTGAAGAAACAGAGTATGGCACAGACCCTACCCGACGAGACACCGACCTTGATGATTTGGATGATGGTAGGGAAATTGCAATCGGGTCTGATCCATTAAATCCAGACAGTGACAATGACGGCCGTATTGATGGCGAAGACAATAATCCGCTTCGGCCTGACATCTCGACAAATTATATTGTTCCTAGTGACGACACTACACGCTTCCAGCTTGAAGAAGTGAATTTATTCAATGATTTTTTGAATGGCGGTGCCCGTTCCATAACGGGATTATCAATATCTAAAGACAACAGAGCCGTTGCTGCTGGCAGCTTTTTAGAAGGTGATTCCGGCGAGTCCGCAGCTATATATATCTGGCTAATTAATGGTTTATTGATAACACCGTATGAAATTGAAACAGGCATTCACGGTTCTGTTCTCGCCACAAGCTTTTCCACTGATCCAGGAATCCGTTTACATGCAGCCATTGGCTCAACGGTTATTTCATTAGACCCATTTTCGGAAGGCTGGGTAGAAGCATGGCTATATAACCTTTCTGGGGATGGGCTTAACGAACCGTGTAGTGCCGCTTTCCATCCTGATGGCGGCTCTCTGTTGGTTGGTGGGCGTGCTAAATGGGCTTATTTTCAACTGTTGGCAAATGGGCTGGGCTTTGTTGAAAGCAATTCGCAAAATTACAATACCAATGCCTGCTACACAGATGCAATCTTCTCTTACGGTGGCACTTACTTTGGCCTCATTGAGGATGAAGGCCAAGATGAATCTGTTTTTGTGGGAGAGGTGATCAACCGCAGCTTCGGACGGCCGTTTAACAAGAGCGTCTCCGGTGTCATCGACATGGCATTGTCGCCAGATAATGAGGTTTTGGCACTGGGGTATGAAAACGGCCGTGTGGAACTATACGATTACAGTGAGCGAAGCAGTAGTCCGCCGCTGCTTTATCCCATAGAGGCACATCCCAGCTTTGCCAACGCTGTTTTCTCCCCAGATGGCACCATTTTGGCTACCAGTAGCCCCCAAGAAGGCATTGTGCGGCTATGGCGTGTTGATGTTGAAGATGCCCCCATACTAGAGCTAGATAGCGAGGCCAACGGCGTCACCTCGCTCATTTTTTCGCCAGACGGTCACTATCTGCTCTTTGGCACAACGGAGGGTGAAGTTCATGTCTATGGAATGCCGGAGGTTGAAAAGTAGGGTGATAATCTTTGCAAAGCACCCTCGCTTGTCATTTCGACCCGCTTTTTGGGGAGAAATCCCTCTAAACATTCCTAGCCACATGCTCAACCATCGTCACAGGGATTTCTCCCTCTGAGCCTGCCCTGAGCAAAGCCGAACGGGTCGAAATGACAATTTGAGATTTCCCAGCTACTTCTTACTATTATTTATAGCCACGATCATGTCTCTTTGTTAAAATTAACGTTATGCGTAAGTTACCGGAACGACTTGAAGAAATTATAGAAGATTTTAACTATTGCGAAGGGCAAGAAAAGCTGGAATATTTGCTGGAATTTGCCGAAAGCTTGCCGCCGCTGCCAAATTGGCTACAGGGCAGACAGGCGGAGATGGATCAGGTACATGAATGTATCACCCCTATCTTCATTTACCCTGAAAAAAAGGGGGATGGCTTCTTTTTTCACTTCGACATCCCCCAAGAATCTCCCACCGTGCGCGGCTTTGGTGCTGTTTTGCAGCAGGCGTTTGATGGGGCAACGCTGGCGCAGCTACAAGCCGTTCCCAACGAGTTTTATCTAAAAATGGGCTTGCAGTCGGTGCTTTCCGGCCAGCGGCTCAACGGCATCAGCGCCATGCTGGCGCATATGAAACGACTGGCTGCTGACCTCAGTATTCAGTAGCTGACCTACTGATTTACTAACCTACTGACCCTCGTTGACTGACAAATCTCATTTTTCACCGCAGAGAGCGCAGAGTACGCAGAGGTTTTCCCTTTGTTTTTCTCCGCGATCTCTGCGTTCTCTGCGGTTAGATAAGTTTTGTCAGTCAATCAGCCTACTGACCACTGTTTATCGCCCCTGCGGCTGCTCAATTGTGATTGATCCGGAGCCGCCGTCGATGATAATGAGAATGGCGTTGTCGCTGTTGGCTTGGTAGTTGGGTGTTTCCCAAATGAGGTCATGATCATCGCCGCTGGTTTGGGTAAAACGGCCGTCTACTGAAACTGACCCCGATCCTTTGTCTATTTCCATGCGTGCTGCCATGTTTGGTGGCAAACTCAGGCTGATTGATCCAGAAGCACCATCAATAATCAATTCTTGATGGCCGTTTGCTGGCAAAGCAACTTCCATACGCCCAGAACCGCCATCTAAACGAATATCATATTCGCCGCCTGGCAACTGCAAATTCATACTACCAGACCTTATGTCAATGTTCAAGTCAGTGAGCAGCAGGCTGGCGAGCAACAAATCAGCCGAGCCAGACCCCATGTCAATTGTTAAATCCATGGGAATTGTGCGGCTCAATCCGATTTTCCACGGCGGTTGCTGACTACCTGCCACCCAGCCACCGCTCCAAAAATTAGGGCTGTGTTCCCCAAGTGAAATAGTGGCTTTTGATCCTCGCACTTCTTCTTGTAGATTGAGTTCTCCCGCGATGCTTAATGTGCCTTCCAGTAAGTTTTGGCTGCTGTTTAGCCCAGTCACCTCTGTCTTTAAGCGGCTCAAATCTAGGGAAATTTCGGACGTTTCCACCCCATCTCCGCTTACCTCTACAATTTCCTGACGATATTCTGCTGATGTTTGCAGGTTAAAGCGAGATAAAAAGGGCAGCTCCACGCCGAACAACAAAATTGCGCCAAAAACAGTCACGGCCGTTAAGCTCACCAAGCCGCTGAGAGCCGTACCAAACGGCCGTCTCACCTGCTGCACAATAATATTTAGCCCCCCAAAAATGAGAAGCAGCGGCCACAGTTGAAAAGCGACTGCCCAATTCAAATCAGAAACAATCCCCATGTTTCGTAGCAAGAAATAAATGCCTAAGCCAATCAAAAAGAACGACCCAAACAGCGAACGGCCGTTTTTGTGTCGTCTACCATCGTTAAAGTTATCCATAATCAAGACCTCCAGTTAGAAAAATAGTCCTATGTATCTCTAATACGCAGCAGCGGAACGGCCGTTGCATCCTTTTGACAACTCCCCCCTTTTCAAATAAAATCAGCCCTGTTCCCAAGTAAAAAAATCGATAAAGGAACCACTCATCTAATTTCCCCAATCAGATGATGGATACCAAAAGATCATTGATATACATTAACGACATTCAAGCAATCCCCCGAGCATTACATCATCTAATCTTTAATGGCTCCTGCAAAAATATATCTACTAATATACCTATCTCCAAGAGGATTTAACCAATGAAAGAGTATAAAACAGGCCAAATCCGTAACATTGCCCTTATTTCACACAACGGCGCGGGTAAAACAACCC
>UOEU01000200.1_pt1 | contig 11768 bp, 4 predicted proteins | sample 1989311 | NCBI WGS metagenome assembly UOEU01 (sample SAMEA4712195, study PRJEB27164) | hydrothermal vent metagenome | biome: marine basaltic hydrothermal vent biome; feature: marine hydrothermal vent; material: mineral | place: Pacific Ocean | collected 2011-06-14/2011-07-23 | depth 1719 m | reverse complement strand
CATGGTGGCGGAGAAGAAAAGGGTTTGCCGCTGCCGAGGCAGCAGCTTGAGGATGCGGCGAATATCGGGCAAAAAGCCCATGTCGCACATGCGGTCAGCTTCATCCAAAACCAGCACTTCAACTTTAGACAAATTAATGCCTCTGTCATTTGCCACGTCAAGTAGACGGCCTGGACAAGCAACGACAATTTCGACACCGCGCCGTAGGCCATCTACCTGCTTCTTTTTACTGACGCCGCCATAAATGGTGACGCTGCGGATTTTTGTGTATTTTGCTAGATCAACGGCCGCTTGGTGGATTTGTTCTGCCAGTTCGCGGGTTGGGGCCACAATAAGTACACGCACCTGACGCAAGGGGCCTGTGGTGAGCCGTTGGAGGATGGGCAGCATGAAAGCGGCCGTTTTGCCCGTGCCCGTTTGTGCCAGTCCCAGTAGGTCATTACCTGCTAAAACATGGGGAATCGCTTGCTGTTGGATGGGGGTCGGCTCTGTAAAGCCCATATCCTTGATCCCTGCCTCTAGGCGCGAATCGAGGGAAAAATCTGTAAAATTCACTAAAATTACTCCTTGACTTCTGTACTTAGAGCCAAGTCGCTATCTTAGCCCGATATTTTCACTGTTTTGCCTATGGGAATATTTGTAAAACCGTAGGCACAATGCGTCAGTATAATCTTTTCAGGGAAGTAATGCCAATTTACGGCCGTAATCAGCCACTCTTTCCTTTTTCTGCTTGAGCATACCAATCATTATCCAACATAACGACGGCCATCATGCTGGGCTGAATCATTCGCTTCCAACTGGCAGCCATGTAGGCGGGTGAATGGGGCATATCGTTTTCCAGCCACCATTTGAGAACAGAAAGCATGGAACCAGCCACAAAATGGCCTAAAATGCCCACATCAATGGGTGAATCCCCACCAACAATCAATGCTTGAATAACCTCCGTGTACAGGTCGATGATGGTTTGGTACAGACGCTGCCAAACCACTGTGCCTCCCTGCCCCGTTAAGATCATTTTGTAGAGGGATGCGTTTTGCTGCACCTCATTGAAGACTATTTCACTCGGCAGCGGCTGTCCGCTCATGATTGCCTGGCGCAGTAACGGCCGTATCCGCTCCGCCATCCCCACAAACAACGCCTCCAAATTAGAAGCCAGCAAATCATCCTTGTCTTTGTAATGTAAATAAAATGTGGCTCGACCGATATTGGCTTTGTCAGCAATATCTCGTACCGTGATGTCGCTGTACTGCTTTTCCATCATCAGAGCCATCAAGGCAGTAAACAAACTTTGTCGGGTGCGTAAAACACGCCGATCTATTTTTTTCTGCTCTGTCATTATTTCTGTTCCTTTTGCTGGCAATTATCTAACCCGTTGCTTGTTAAGCAAATTACATTTTCGGCACTATAATAGACACAAGTCTATTATTAGACAGTAAAGCAAATTGACTATTGACAAAAAGCCCTCAAATTTCATAGATTAACCCCGTAAATTAGACACGGTGTCAATCAAACAAGTATTGTAACATAATGGAGAATTATAATAAATGAACGTAAAAAGAACTATTCTGATAAGCATTATTTTTATTCTTGGCCTGTTTGTCTTGGCAGCTTGCGGGGGGAAGACGGCGGAACCAGAAGTTGCTCCCGAAGTTGCTAATGTGGAAGCAACGGTGAATGCGGCCGTTATGGCAACGGCAAACGCAGAAGCAGCATTGGAAACGGTGATCAATACGGCCGTTGACGAAGCCGTCACCGTTGCCCTGGATGCAGCGGTTGAAGAGGAAGTAGCCGCCGCTTTGGCTGCCGCCACGCCAGAAGCAACCTATGCGGTTTATACAGAAGAAGAGCTGATTCTGCTCATCGAAGAAACAACCCAAGAGGCTGAAAGCAGCACCGCCAGCTACACAGAAGCAACGACAGCGGCAACCAGTGATGACGTAATTACGACGGAAGAGGCACAGACGATTGAATATTATGTGACTATTTCTGAAGAAACATTGGCCGAGGTTGACGCAATGATTGAGACGTATTACGCGCTGTATGGCGGCACGGGCGACGAGGTTGTTGCTGAACTGGTAGCTATTGAATCTGAACTGGATGAGCTGAATGATGATGTGGCCGAAATGGTCGTCATTCTCGATGAAATTAACAGTACGCTTGCTGCTGGTTACGAATTGGCAGAAGAAACGATTGTCCAATTGGAGCAGGCTGCTGTGGAAGCACAAGTTGCAATTGATGAAACGGCCGTTCAGATGCAAGCGTGGGCAATCAACGCACAGACAACTGCACAAACCAGTGCGAGTACCATCCAAGATAATATCGCCGCATCACAAGAAGATTTAAGCAGCATCCTGCAAGAAAGCGTGCCCACAGACATTGCCGACAGCTACGAAGCGGCAATGGAACAGGTTGTGAGCTACATCAGCGTTACGAGCACCGCTTTAGCCGACAGCAGCATTTCGCCTCAGGAAATGGAAGCTATTGCCCAGACAGGCACTAATGCAGCTGCCAGCTTAACGGCACAAGGCAAAGCTGGCTCTAACCTACTCATCAACAACATCGATTCCCTCAACCAGCAGTTAGCCAGTGGTGATATACAAGGCGCTATGATAGGACTGAATAACTTACAGGGTCAGCTCCCTGATTTATCTACGCTTTCAATTAATATTCCCAGCGGAGGCAATATTTCCTTGCCCAGCGGCAATTTGCCATCCCCAGGCAGCCGCCCTTAATAATGATTTACACTTTTTGGGCGACCATAAAGGTCGCCCAATCTAATGGCAATTATAAGTGAAACCCAAATTTTACGAAGAACTTTGCTTTGAGCGGTGCATTTTACTGATTTGATCGAGCAATTTTTGAAGCTTTTCAGCCACAACAGAAACGTTTGGCTCTTCCATAATCGACATATGGGTACCAGGAACAGGGATTGAATCAACACCGCCCTCTGCCAAATGAGTCCAACCATGATAGCCACGGTCTTCTGTTGCAGCAAAAAATGTAATCTTGCCTGCATATTTACGCAATTTATATACCTTCCCAATACCAACATTGTGTTTAATCATCTGATTCATCACCTGGCTAACGTCACTATCATCGTATGGGTTTTCATCAAACCGCACATTTCTACGCCGCTTATAAACTTTGTCACCACCTGTAATAACATCGCTCATGTATATTAGCTGATCGCTTGGAGAAAGTTCGCTCATCTGCTGAGCATGAAAGGCCTGTTTTTCTCGCAAACTGTTCACCTTATGGCCTGTTTTGGTTCGCCAATTTAGTGTGGCCTCATAGGAAACAAGCTCTGCAGCTTTGCCATCAAACAGGATGAGTGATTCAACATCACCTCCCTTTTCTACCAATTGACAAGCCATCTCATATGCTACATAGGAGCCAAAGGAGTACCCTGCGATAACATATGGCCCCTCCGGCTGGAAGGCTATCATGGCCTCAAGGTATTGTGCAGCCATCGCTTCTACACTTTCCAAGCGAGGCGATTCGCCATCTAGTCCTTGCGCCTGAAACCCATAAAATGGCTGGTGCTCACCGAGGTGCCTTGCTAATTTGATAAAACGCATTGTGTGACCACCAACGCCATGCACGCAAAAGAAAGGTAAATTTGTGCCTGTTGTATTCATAGGCACAATGGGCGTCCACTCTTTTATTTCGCTTTCTTTTACTTCCCCATCTTGCTCAGTCTGACTTTGGGCATGAAGCAGATTGGCTAGGTAGGCGATATTTGGATTGCTTAGAAATTCGTTCATGGGAATATCTACTTGCAAATCTGTTGCAATTCGATTACGAAGCTCGATTGCCATTAAGGAATCAATGCCCATTTCATCGAGTGAGGGATCCATTTCTAGCTTGCTTTCATCCATCCCGCCAATTCTGGCAATTTGGGTTTTGATATACTGTATCAATATCTCTTGGCGTGCATCTGCATCGGCTGTTTTTAGGGCTTGTAGCAAATTTCGCTTTGCTTTGCCGGGCTTGGCGGCCGATTTTTTGTTAAAGGTTCGTTTCTCTTGAACCAGATGGGCTAAGAATGTTTTTTGTGCGTTTAGCGGGAATTGCTGGGCGTATAGTGCCCAATCGGCCGGAATAACGCCGACTTGAGCATGGTCTGCCTGTAAAATTTGATCTAGGATTGTCATACCCAGTGTGGGGTCAATTTTGCCCATACCGGCTTTGATCCGCCGTCGCTCGACGGCTTCTCCCATGTTGGCTGCCATGCCTACTTCTGACCAAGCGCCCCAATTGATGCTAACGGCCGTTAATCCTCTTGCTTGCCGATAGTGGGCTAACATGTCCAAGAATGTGTTGGCAGCAGCATAATTGCCTTGCCCTGCGTTCCCCCAAAGTGACGAAACGGAAGAGAAGAGAACAAAGAAATCCAGTGGGAGATGGTGGGTAAGTAAGTGCAGATTCCAAGCACCATCTACTTTGGGTGCAAACACCTTTTCAAAGCGTTCCCACACTTGCTGCTGCAAAATGCCATCAGCAAGCACCCCCGCTGCATGAATAACGCCTCTTAGCGGGGGCATCTCTTTGCCCGTCACGCTTAGGGCGGATTCTAACGCTGCAATATCAGCAACATCTGCCTGTGCCGGTTGGGCATTGACGCCTCTGGCTTCTAGCTCTTTTAGGGCAGTTACGGCCGTTTCAGACGGTGCGCTCCGTCCCATTAACAGAAGATGCTTTGCACCATTTTCTGCCAGCCAGAAAGCAACTTTAAGCCCTAGCCCACCCAAGCCACCTGTTACCAAATAGGTACCATCTCCATGAATCTTTTGCCCTACTTCTTGCTCATCTTCTGTTGTTTGGGCAGGATGGGTTACAACAACTTTGCCAATATGCTTCGCCTGAGACATAAATCGAAATGCGTCTATAGCTTCGTCAATGTAGAAAGCATATCTGGGCAGCGGTTTATACATGCCAGTGGCAAAACCATCAGCCACCTGCTGGAACATTTCTTGAAAGAATTGGGGCATTTTTTGAGCAACGGATTGCCCTAAATGGAACCAATGGTAATCAACATCAGGGCGAATGGCGGCCATCTGCTCCTGATCCCAGACATCAGTTGCACCAATTTCAATAAAACGGCCGTTCTCACCCAACACATCCAAACTTCTTGTAATAAATTCACCAGCCAAAGAGTTGAGGACAATATCAACGCCTTCACCATCCGTGAGCTGCATAATGTCATCTGCAAACTGTAAGCTGCGTGAATCCATGATGTTCTGCAAGCCAAGCGACCGTAAATAAGGCCACTTCTTCTTGCTTGCCGTTGCATAAATTTCTGCACCACACTGCTGGGCAAGCTGAATGGCTGCATGACCCACCCCACCAGAAGCAGCATGGATCAACACCTTGTCGCCTCGCTTCATTTTTGCAAGGGTGTGCAAACCATAATAAGCCGTTAAAAAGACCATTGGCACAGTTGCCGCCTCTGTAAAGCTCAAATGTCTCGGTTTAAGAACGACATAATGCGCCTTGATGGTCACATAGCTGGCAAAGCTTTCTGCCGCAATTGCCATCACCTCATCACCAACGGCGACATTGGTAACGCTTTCTCCACAAGCTACCACAACACCACTGCACTCACGCCCAATCACATCGTCAAAACGTCCTAAAGCGATAAGCACATCTCTAAAATTCAAGCCTGTTGCCTGAATTTGAATCTCAACCTCGCCAGGGCCTGGAGGTTGCCGCTTCATAGGCTCAAGCTTAAGACCATCAAAAGTGCCTGGCTCTTTGCTTTCTAGACGGTATGTTTGCGAACTTGGGAAGGTAAGGCGGGCAGATTTGTCACTGCTACGGCTAAAGTGGGGCTTTAACCGTGCAACGTATCGCGTGTTGCTGCGGAAGGCGATCTGTTGTTCGATACGGCCGTTTTGCAATTCTGCTAAAACCTCATCTAACTCGTCTACATTTGTGGCTGGGTCTATATCAATTAATGTACAGCTTAACTCAGGGTGCTCGCGGGCAATCACTTTGCCCATGCCCCACAGTGTAGATTGTGCAACGCTGTAGGGTCCTGGCTGCCAGCCGACAGCCTGCGCCCCCTGAGTTAATATCCAAAGTTTTAGTGCCGTCTGGTCTGCTGAAAATTGGCGTGAAATTGATTGCACTAACTGCATCAGGCCACCAACGGCCGTTTCTTGTTTTTGGGCTATCAATGTCCTATCTGTAAGCTCAAAATCTGCTGAGTCAATGCCCTGTAGAAAGAGGATGCCCATTTCTGCACCATGGCCCGCGTCTGCATATTGCTTTAACAGTCCATCTAGCTGCTCGTCATTATGTAGGCGAACGGCCGTTAATTCATTGCCGTTCAAATGGGGAGCATCTACAGGAACAACAACTTGTACTTTATCCCCTTGCGCTGTTAGATGCTTTGCAACGGCCGTTCCTAGGTCATTTGCATCAGAGAAGATAAGCCACCTAGTTTTTGCGACGCCTTCATCCACAACAGCATCTGCAAGACGTTGTGCCTCCCACTCAATGCGGTGTAGCCAATCGCGCTCAGGGTGCTTCGACACAGCTTGCAGCATTGCCTCACGGCGCGCACGCTTAAAGTGCAAGCCTTCAACCTTGGCAACGAGCAACCCAGCTTCATCATAAAGATCAAGATCAACAGTTTGCAATTCAGCATTTGGGTCTGCATTTGTCTTCGCCTTGGCGTGGCTCCAAAGAATATTTGGTATTGGTGCAAGAAAATGAATCCGTTCCCACACCATTGGCAAATACAGTGCATCTGGATCACGATTTGTGGGCAATGCAGACATGGTGATTTGAATACACGCATCTAACAAGGCGGGGTGCATGAGATAGCTATTTTCTGTGGAGCGGGCAATGCGGGGCAGACGAATGAACCCCAATGCTTCACCATCTCTGCGCCAGACATCCCGCACGCCCTGAAAATCAAGCCCATGGAAGATACCTTTCTCCCGTTTTTCTTGGTAAAAATCAGCAATTGACAGTTTTTCTGGCAGGCGTACCTGCATCGCTTCAATATCGACGGAAGCTGCTGCATCCTCCGGCTGTACGCCAACGGCATTGCCGCTGGCGTGCAATGTCCAGGCAGTCCGTTTTTCTTCTGCTAAACTATAAATCTTGAACGCTGTTTGGTCATTTTCTTGGGGAAATAGGATAAGTTGGACGGTTTTTGGGTCCCCCTCAGGAAATAGAAGTGCCTGGTGGATAACCAAATCTTTAATAGTAATCTGTAGTCGTTTGGCTGCAAAAAAGTCTGTTGCAGCGGTGTGTACCATCTCTACATAGGCCGTTGCTGGCAAAGTGATAACGTCAAAAGCACGGTGTTGTTGTAAGAAAGGGGTGATGGTAGGGTCAATTTCTGCCAAATATTGGATTTCTACCAATGGTGAGTGCAGACGACGTCCCAATAGCGCATGGGATACATTGCCTAGGAGATTTGTGGAAACGGCCGTTTCTTGTTTATCATCCTTTATTCGCTCTACCCAAAATCGTTTGCGCTGGAATGGGTAGGTTGGCAACTGAATCCGTCTGCCAACTTGCAAACTAGTCGCATTCCAGTTGACCTTTGTTCCGGAAACATAAAGGGCTGCTAAACTTTGGCGCATCTGATGCTGTGCATCCCGCCCTTTTCTTATTGACGGCAGCCATTTGCCATCAACATCTGGCAAGCAGCGTCGTGCCATGCCCAACAATGTTGGGTTTGGACCAATTTCTACGAACGTTTTGCACCCAATTTCTGCCAAATAATCAATGGCTGTTGAAAAGCGAACGGCGCCGCGCACGTGATCCCGCCAGTAAGCAGCAGTGGGAGGTCTGTTTGTATCCAAAGGCTGTCCCGTGACGTTAGAAATAACACTCATTTGTGGCACATTCTGGGTAACCGAGGCCGCCACACTTTCAAATTTATCTAAAATTGGCGTCATCAGATGGGAATGGAAGGCGTGTGAGGTCGTTAATGCTCTTGTCCGCACATCTTTTTCTTCAAATTGAGCCACAACCGCTTGCACAGCTTTCCGCTCACCAGAAATGACCAAATTTGTCGCTCCATTAACGGCCGCAATTGAAATCTGATTGGCAAAAGGCGCGATTGCTTGGCTCACGTCTGATTCAGTAGCAAAGATGATTGCCATCTCGCCCTCTTGCGGCAAGCTCTGCATCAGACGGCCACGTTCGGCAATCAATTTAAGGCCATCTTCCAAACTGAAAATGCCTGCAACACAGGCGGCCACATATTCGCCAACGCTGTGGCCCATCACATGCGTGGGGCGTATGCCCCACGATTGCCAAAGCGTTGCCAATGAATATTCTAAGGCAAAAAGAGCCGGCTGAGTGTAGGCAGTTTCATGAATGAGTGGGTTTTCTTCACCCTCTGTTGGGTAAAGTACTTCAAGTAAGGATATGTCTAAGTAGGGTGTTAATAATGTGGCACAGTGATCCATCGTCTCTCGAAAGAGAGGTTCGCTTTCATAAAGCTGCTGCCCCATGCCACCATACTGTGCCCCCTGCCCCGTAAATAAGAAGGCAATCGGTTCATTATTAACATTGCTATTGCCCCAAAAGGTATCTGCTGGTATCTCATCAGCCATGATCTCTGCTAATTTTTTCTGCATTTCGGCTACAGAGCGCGCCATGATTGCAAGTCGATGGGAAAAGTGTGAACGGCCGTTGCTGGCGGTAAAACAGACATCGACCAAATTTGCGTCAGGGTTGTTTGTCAAGTAATGGTGGTATGCAGTCACAAGTTCGCGCAGGCTATCTTCATTCTTTGCCGTCAATGTTAGGATGGGCTCGGCGGATTGGGCAACGGCCGTTTCTGCCAATTGAGGCGCTTCTTCCAAAATAACATGGGCATTTGTGCCACCAACGCCAAAAGAGCTAACCCCAGCACGGCGAGAACTCTCTTGATCAGGCCAAGGGCGATGCTCAATGTTTACAAAAAAGGGAGAATTTTCAAAATCGATGCGCGGGTTTGGTGCAGTGAAATGAACGGTAGGCACCATCGCTTTATGCTGCATCATCAAGGCAACTTTAATGACGCCAAGCACGCCAGCGGCCTGTACCGTATGACCAATGTTAGATTTAACGGATCCGATAGCACAATATTGCTTCTTATCCGTTTTTTTCCTGAACGCTTCCGTCAAGCCAGCAACTTCAATAGGATCGCCAACAGGCGTCGCTGTACCATGAGCTTCAATGTAAGAAATCGTGCTTGGATCAATACCTGCTTTTTCTTGAGCCTCTAAGATAACGCGAGCCTGTCCTTCAACGGTTGGCGCTGAATATCTTGTTTTCTCACCGCCACCATCATTATTAACGGCCGTTCCACGAATAACTGCAAAAATAGTATCCTCATCTGCAATGGCATCCTCTAACCGCTTTAATACGACAACGCCTGCACCGCTGCTAAAAATGGTGCCGCCCGCTTTCGCATCAAAGCTGCGCGTATGCCCATCTGGTGAAAAGATCATCCCTTCTGAATAGACATAGCCAGCCCTTTGTGGCACACGAATTGTGACACCTCCCGCCAGCGCGACATCACTCTCACTCGTAAGGAGACTCTGCACGGCCAAATGAATCGTCACCAAAGATGTGGAACATGCGGTTTGCACAGTTACCGCAGGCCCCCGTAAATTGAGCTTAAAAGCGACGCGGGTTGCCAAAAAATCTTTGTCATTGGCCCAATGACGTTGCGTCACCACAATTGGGCTCTCCTGCGTAAAACCAACCTGATCAATTGGGTCTTGGTTAAACATTAGATATTCACTTGAGCGCATTCCTGCATAAACACCAATGTTGCCCTTAAATCTATCTGGATCAATCCCTGCACTTTCCAAAGCTTCCCATGCACATTCCAAAAGAAGACGCTGCTGAGGATCAAGCACCTCTGCCTCACGTGGAGGCACATCAAAAAAGTCTGCATCAAAGGTTGTCACATCCTTCAAGATAGCGTTTGCTTTTACATATCTGGGATTATCTAACCAGCTTGCATCTACACCGGCTGATAAAAGCTCTTTATCTGTAAATTGTGTTAGCGACTCAACACCATCACGCAGGTTTTGCCAAAATGCTTGAATATTTTCGGCTCCGGGCACACGGCAAGACATGCCCACGATTGCAATGGAATTTGAGGATTTATTTTTATGTGCGGTTGTAGATTTCATAAGCCATCCAATTTTATTTTTATGAGGAAATGTTGAATATTGATGATAAAATCATTTTCTTATTTACAATTGATATCGTATTAAAAAACATGCTTTGTTGCATTTTAGTAGCGTAACGTCCAAATAACGTCCAAATAACGTCCAAATAACGTCCAAATAACGTCCAAAAAGCATCCTAACTTATGAATAAAGATTCCTTCCTTACGATTGGCCAATTGGCCAAGTTGGCACAAACACGATCCTCAACTTTGCGTTATTATGAAAAAGAGGGGTTGCTAACGCCAAACGGCCGTTCCCCATCAGGGTATCGCCTCTACAAACCAAAAGCCAGCGACCGTCTCTACTTCATCCAGCGCGCGCAGCGGCTCGGCTTCTCTCTGGCAGATATTCGCACCCTGCTGGCAGGCTGGGATGAAGGCAAAATCGACAGTAAAACCTTGAGCCAATTAGCTGAAAGCCGCTTTATCGCTTTAGAAAAACAGCTAACCGAACTGCTCGTCATGCGTCACGAGCTCGATCTCTTTTTGCAGGATGTGCAGACGCGACGCGCTGCTTTGCCCTATGATCAGCTCAGCGAATTGATGACCCGGCTTTGTTCCCATCCCGCTGCTCAAACCCCAGCAAGCACCCTGCTAGATTGGTTGGAACATTACGGAGACTGCGTGCTAAATACGGCCGTTGGTCACAGCCTCCTCAACACTTTGCGCGGTCAGCACGTACACATCTGGCAAGAAGATAACGCATATCACATTTTGATCGTCAGTACCGACCCCCTCATTGGCAATGCGCTAGAGCAATTGACACAGCTAGAGGCCAATTGCAGCATGTACAGCGACGACGCCATCCCTCCCCAATTTTCACATAATGACGAAGGGTTTCTGCTCACCGCCACGGGCGAAAGCAGCTTTATTCTAGCGCGGCTCTTTCTCGCTCTGGAAAACGAATCTGCCTCTTGACCTTCAACCCGACTTCAAGGTGTATCATCTCAGCATATGATTTCTTTATGGGAGTTAAAAAATTATTTCGGTAATAGAATTTATCCGCAGATTACACAGATTACGCAGATTTTTGTCCAGTACACGATCAAAATCTGTGTAATCTGCGAAATCTGTGGATTGCCGATTTATTTTATGAAGGTTCATAAGAAATCGTATGTTTAGAGAAAACAGTCAGGAGAGATCAAACAAGATGGAAAATAAGCAAACATTTCGGATAACAGGCATGGATTGCGCCAGTTGTGCCCAGACGGTGGAAAACGGGGTGGCAAAGCTGGATGGCGTAGACAATTGCCGCCTGAATTTCACCACTGAAACGTTAAGCGTGTCGGGAACGGCCGTTTCCCAACAAATCATCAGCCGCATGCAGGAGCTAGGGTACGATGTCGCCGCCGCAGACGACGTGCCAAACGTGGCAGAAACAGTCAATTTTTGGCAATTTATGCGCCAGCGAAAAGAGACAACACTAGCACTCATCGGGGCAGTGCTCATTTTGCCCGGCCTGCTCTTTAACGAACTGCTGCCCATGCTGGGCTGGGAACATCCGCTGCTAAACCTTAGCTCCATAGCGGCATTGATAGCCGCAGGGCTGCCCGTGGCGCGAAGCGCATGGCGT
>UOEU01000853.1_pt1 | contig 11861 bp, 9 predicted proteins | sample 1989311 | NCBI WGS metagenome assembly UOEU01 (sample SAMEA4712195, study PRJEB27164) | hydrothermal vent metagenome | biome: marine basaltic hydrothermal vent biome; feature: marine hydrothermal vent; material: mineral | place: Pacific Ocean | collected 2011-06-14/2011-07-23 | depth 1719 m | reverse complement strand
CCCAAGGCAATGCCGCCCCCGTTGACGTTGGTCTTGGCTTCATCAAAGCCCAACTCACGCATGACGGCCACCGCTTGAGCCGCAAACGCTTCGTTCAGCTCAATCAGATCAATGTCGTCCAGGCTCATGCCGGTGCGCTTGAGCAGGCGCGGAACGGCCGCTATCGGCCCCATGCCCATAATTTCTGGGCGCACCCCGCCTACATTAAAGCCCACAAACTTCACCAGCGGGGTCAAGCCCATCGCTTCTGCCTTGCTGCGCTCCATCAGTAAAACGGCCGCTGCCCCATCACTCAGCGGAGAAGAATTACCCGCCGTGACGCTGCCGCCTACCTTAAACACAGGGCGCAGCTTCGCCAACCCTTCCAAGCTCGTGTTTGGCCGAATGTGCTCATCTCGATCAAACATGATAGTACGTCGGTTCTGGCCGTTCGATCCAGCCGTTACTTCTTCCATCTCGATGGGCAAGATTTCCCCTTTGAACAGCTCTTTTTCATACGCCGCCGCAGCCCGCTGATGGCTGCGTAGGGCAAACTCATCCTGCGCCTGTCGGCTCACTTCAAATTCATCGGCGACCTGTTCGGCCGTTAAACCCATATTCATGTACACTTCCGGCGCATTTTCCACCATGTGCGGGTTAGGATTGATGCGGAAACCAGTCATCGGCACCAAACTCATCGTTTCTGCGCCACCAGCAATAATCGCATCGGCCCCATTGGCAATAATCCGCTCGGCGGCCATAGCAATGGTTTGCAACCCGCTGGAACAAAAACGGTTGACCGTCATTCCAGGCACCTCTGCAGGCAATCCAGCACGAAGGGCGATGGTGCGGGCAAAGTTAAGCCCCTGCGCCCCTTCCGGCATGGCGCAGCCCATAATCAGATCATCAATCTCTTTAGGATCAAGCCCTTCGGCCTGCTTCATCACTTCGGCCACAACGGCCGCTGCCATTTCATCCGACCGCCAACTGCGCGTCGTGCCTCGTTTTGATTTACCAACGGCCGTTCGGCTAGCCGCCACAATTACTGCTTCTCGTGTCATTTCAATCTCCTTATTCGATTTACGATTGACGATTTTAGATTGACGATTGTGGTTCAATCGTCAATCGTAAATCCAAAATCGTTAATTCCGCAGGGGTTTGCCCGTTTGCAGCATGTGCATAATCCGTGCGCGGCTCTTTTCTTCGCCCAGCAGCGAGAGGAACGCTTCTCGCTCCAAATCGAGGATATACCAGGGGTCTACCCAGACGGGTGCGCTCAGGTCGCCGCCTGTTAGCACAAAAGCCAGCTTGTTGCTGATGAGTGCGTCATGTTCACTGGCGTATTTGCCCCACATGAAGCTTTGCACCCCTAGGCGAAGTGCATAATAAGCGTCGCGGCCTGCAGCGTAAATTTTCTCCACTTCCGGTGACGATGCGCCAGAATCGGCCAGTTGGCGAGCAATTTGCTTCGCTTTTGCCAGCCGATGGTCGCTGTTCATGACGATACTGTCTGTCGCTTGCAGGTAGCCTAGCGCACGATTTTCCCAGGCACTGGTTCCGACCTGCGCCGTAGCAATTTGGGTGAAGGCGTCCTGCAAAACGGGCAGCACGTCCCCATTTTGGGTTCGCATGACGGGGTTGATTTTGCGGCGCAAGATTTCTTTACAGCCGCCCCCAGCGGGGATGAGTCCCACGCCCACTTCTACCAGACCCATGTAGGTTTCATGGTCGGCAACGGCCGTCCAGCCAGCCATCGTCATTTCCACCCCACCCCCCAGCACCCGCTGATGGGGCGCAGTCACCACAGGCTTGGGCGCATGGCGCAGGCGGAACGTAATATCTTGCAAAGCATGGATCGTCTGGTCGATTTGCTCCCACATTCCTTGGGCAGCAGCGATGCCAACGGCCGCAATGTTGGCGCCCACACAGAAATCCTGGCCGTTGTTGCCCATCACCAGGGCATCAAAATCACTGTCTAGCAGTTCCAACGCTGTGTTAGCCATGGTTACCATGTCGGCGTCGATGGCGTTGAGCTTGGCGTGGAACTCTAACAGGGCAACGCCATCCCCCATGTCTAGGATGGAAGCACTTGCATTCCGCTCTACTTCTTTGTCGGCGGCGTACAGGCCAGCCACAGCAATAATATTTTTGTCGATTGGTTTGGGGCTGTATTGCTTGGTTTTGAAGTCGTAGTAACGGCCGTTTTCATAAAAAGTCGTATGACCAGCCGCAACCATCTCCTTCACCCAATCTGCCACTGTTAAACCGGCCGTTTCCATCTTTTCAATCGTTTCCGCCACGCCCAGCATATCCCAAATCTCAAACGACCCTGCTTCATGGGCAAAGCCCCAGCGGTTAGCCTTGTCCACATCCACAATGGAATGGGCAATTTCTGGCGTGACGTAAGCGGCGTAAGCCAGCATGTAATAAGTTGTGTCCCGCACAAAATTGGCGGCACGGTCATTAAATTCCAGCAGCTTTCGCAGCCGTTCCCCCAAATCTTCAATCTTTCGCACCGCCCCAATGGAATCGAAGCGGGCTTTGGGCGGATTGGCATATTCTAACGTTTCTGGATCAATCGTGTGGAATTCGCGCTTGCCGTTGACGCGCACCTGCTTGTAAAACCCTTGCCCACTTTTGTTGCCCAGCCAGTTGTTAGCCGCCAGCTTGTCGTTTAAGCGATTGCTTTTTGGCCCTTTCAAAATTTCGCGGTAGGGGTCATGGGGGATGGCGGGGTACAGGTTGCGGTTGACGTGCATCATGATGTCTAATCCCACCAAGTCGGTCAGGCGGAAGGTGGCGGTTTTGGGATGGCCCAGCAGTGGCCCCGTGATTGTGTCCACCTCGGCAATAGTGTACCCATTTTCCAGCGTGTATTCTGTCAGGTAAGAGCCAATAATAGCGATGAAGCGGTTGGCAATAAAGTTGGGGGTATCTTTACAAACAACCACCCCTTTGCCCAATGTCTCCCCGCCAAACTGCACCATAAAGTCAACAACTTCGGGCGCGGTGTCTGGCGTGGGGATGATCTCCAGCAATTTTAGGTAGCGTGGCGGGTTAAAGAAGTGGGTTCCCAGGAAGTGAGCGCGAAAATCGTCGGAACGGCCGTTTGCAATTTCATTGATCGGAATGCCAGAGGTGTTGCTGCTGATGATGCTCCCTGGCTTACGAATTGCTTCAATCCGTTCCATCAACGCCTGCTTCGGCGCCAACTGCTCAATAATCACCTCTACAATCCAGTCACAATCCGCCAGCAACTCAAAATCATCTTCCAAATTGCCCAAGGTGATGAGTTCACCCCGATCTTTACGCGCCAAGTTAGCCGGACGTGCTTTTGCCATGCGCTGGTACAAGCTTTGCACAATCCGGTTCCGCGCCTTGGGATCATTTTGTTCCGCTTCGCTCAAATCAGGCGGAACCATGTCTAGCAGCACAACCGGAATGCCAATATTGGCACAATGTGCCGCAATGCCGCCACCCATTGTACCCGCGCCAATAACGGCCGCTTTTCGTATCTGAAATGTCATCTATAACTTCTCCTAATCTTGTTTAGCCACAGAGAACACAGAGGTTTTTGAGGATTTGGAGAGAAATCTGTGAATTCTATGGTTTATTTGATACTCATTACAGTGTTAAATAATTCTTTCAGTACTCATGCTGAGAGCCTGTGCTGAGGTCTGTCGAAGTATCCTCCGAAGCATCCCTGCGGCGTTAAATATTTAGATGTTTTGCCTAGCAAAGATTCTGCCCAGTACAGTTTAGAGGGATTCTTCGCTCCGCTCAGAATGACGCCTAAAGGGGTGGATTATTTAATTAACAATGTACTCATTCTTCACCAAAAACTTCATCAAAACTGAGAGCGTCGCCGTCCTTAATTTCCAAATCTGCTTGTTTAATGCTTTTATAGAAACTCGGCTGAGAAAGTAAGGCCAATGTTTCTAGCAAACCTTCATATTCCGCTTCTGCTAGAAGAACTGCGCCACCCTCTTCAAAGGCGATACGATATTGTTTGTGCTCTCGAATCGTCGCTCGCAATAAATTTAGTAGCTCTTCTTTCGCGTTTGTGGCCGTAATTGTCTGCAACATTTCAAGCCTCCACTTTCAGTCGCTAAGCCACAGAGGGCACAGAGAAAACAGAGGATTCATCTCTAAAAGCTCTGTGTTCTCTGTGGCTATTCAGTCTCTAATTACTTCAACTCCCGACGAGTATAACCCAAAATGCTGCGGGCGATGATGAGCTGATTGATCTGCTTCGTTCCTTCGTAGATGTCGTTGATTTTAGCGTCACGCATCCATTTTTCCACAAGCCATTCACGAGAATACCCCATCGGCCCCAACAGTTCAATTGCTTTTTGGGTAATCCAGGTAACAGCTTCCCCAGCGCGGAACTTGCACATGCTGGCCGCCAGCCGATTGCTTTCGCCATGAGCCATCATGCCCACAGCCCGCAGGGTGAGCAGCCAGGCACCTTTGTGTCGTGCTTCCATTTCCATGAGGTCGCGGGCAACGGCCGTTAACTCAAATTTCGGTTTCGTGTAATCTAACACAAATCCTTCTTCCGCCAGCTTGTCGCGGGCAAATTCCAAAGCGGCACGAGCAATACCCATCGCGCTGGCGGCCACCGCCGGGCGGGAAGCGTCAAACGTTTTCATCGCCTTCTTAAAGCCGCGCGACTTTTTAGCATCCAGCGACCCCAGCATGTTGTCAAACGGCAGCCGCACGTTGTCAAAATGGAGCGACACCGTGTCGCTGGCGCGAATGCCCAGCTTATGCTCCTGCTTGGCAATGGCAACGCCGGGGGTATACCCTTCCACCACAAACGATTTTATGCCAGCTCGCCCCGCCTTAGGATCAATCGTGGCCCAAACGACACACAGCCCGTCAGACTCTTCCAGAGCCAGCTTGCCATTGGTGATAAAGATTTTCTCGCCGTTGAGAACCCATTCGTTGGTTTTTTCGTCGAGAACGGCCGTTGTCCGCATTGAACTATTATCCGAACCAGCACCTGCTTCTGTAATCGCCATCGCGCCCCATTTAGGGTCGCCTTCAGTAAACTTTGTCAAAAAGCGCAGCTGCTGCTCCGGGGTTCCCGCCGCCTGAACGGCCGATCCGCCCAGCATCGGGTGGGGCAGACACAAATATTGCCCCGCATCCCCCCAGCTTAACTGCTCAATCATCAAAATAAAGCCCAAAATAAAGTAGTCTGCCTTTTTTGGAGCAGTGCCATTGGCGATGATTGTGCTGCCATTGGCAACGGCCGTATTGCCATCGCTGCCGTTTAGCCTTTTTTCCACATTGCGCAATTCCGATTTCGTCATTTGCTGGATAAACGGCCAGGTCATATTGATAAATGCTTCTGGTCTTTCATGCTCATTCTCATCCAAATCCCGCGAAAACGGCCGCATCGCCTGCTCTGCCACCATTTTCGTCATTTGGGATTGATTTGCTATTTTTTCAGGTATTTCAAAACTAATCATCAGTAACTCCATTTACGATTTTGGATTTTCGATTTTGGATTTTCGATTTGACTTGTTGCAAAACAATCGTCAATCGTCAATCAAATCATTGCTAATCCATCAAATGAGGCAAAGCCCCGTGCATTCCGTAGCCACAATTCTACAGGGTATTCGCGGATGTAGCCGTAGCCGCCCAAGACCATTAGGGCACGGTCAGCCACTTGCAGCACGATGTCATCCACGCGCTGCTTCATGAGGGTGGCGTCACGGGTGACATCGTTGCCCTGATCTAGCAGCCAGGCGGTTTCCCACACCAGCAGCCGCGCTTCATCAATGTCGGTTGCCATGTCTGCCAGCATAAAGGCGATGGATTGCCTGTAGGCAATCGGCTCGCCAAACTGAACCCGCTGCTTGGCGTAGTCGAGGGCGTATTCGTACCCTGCACGAGCTACACCGACGGCTGCGGCGGCCAAAGCCACCCGACTGTGGTTTAAAATAGGGCCAAAGTCGATGCCTTCGCTACCACCCAGCCGATTTTCCACTGAAATGTGGCATTCTGACAAAGTAATTAGGTAAGTGGGCAACCCTTTGATACCCATGAGCGGTGATTTTTTGTCGATGGTCAGGCCAGCACTGTCCGTTGGCACGAGGAACGCTTGGGTACGGCCGTTTTCGTTAGCGTAAACCAGAATCATTTCGGCCGTTTCTGCTAGGGGAACGGCCGTTTTTGTGCCATTCAGCACGTATTGATCGTTTTGTAAAACGGCCGTTGTCTTGAGGCGATACGGATCAAATTTTATTAACGGCTCCGTCAAGGCTGCCGTCATTGCTGGCATCGTCTCCTCACAAAATTGGGGCAGATACGCCGCTTTTTGCGCCTCTGTTCCTGCCAGCATCACGGGAACGGCTACCAAATTGGGTACCATCACATTAAGCGCGATGGCTAAATCACCCCAAGCCAACTCTTCGCTGGCAAGCGCCCCCGTCATCGCCGTGTATTCACCAAAGCCACCATACGCCTCCGGCAAGCCGGTGGGCAAAATGCCCAATTCCCAACCCGCCTGCACCACGTCTGGAGGAATACGGCCGTCTTCCTCCGCATCCCGAAAAACCTTGCGCATCCGCTCATTAGCGTAGCGGGCGATGGCATCGGTGAGCATCTGCTGCTCCTCATCTAATCGAAAATCTAACATAGTTATGCTCCCTTTTTTGATTAATCCACAGATTACACAGATTTTCGCAGATTTTTCTTTTGAAAAAGCCAATCTGTGTAATCTGCGGATAGATTCTTCGTCTTTTAAGTATCCTTTCCTCTAACAATCGCATCCGTCATTCTTGTCAACCACACGATTGGTTTCACATCATGGACACGCACAATATCTGCCCCACGATCAATGCCGATGGCGACGGTGGCGGCCGTTCCTTCCAGCCGTTCTTCCGGCGACAAATCGAGCGTGTAGCCAATAAATGATTTGCGTGAACTGCCTAATAAAATGGGGAAACCCATCGTTTTGAGCTGATCGAGTTCATTGATGATCCTTAAATTTTGCGCCACTGTTTTGCCAAAACCCACGCCCGGGTCAAGGATGATATTGGCCTCTTTCACACCCGCCTTTAATGCTAATTGGACGCTTTCCGAAAGTTCGTTCTTTATATCCCTCATGAGATCATCATATTCGACGCCTACGTAACGGCCGCCCAGCTTCGCTTCCTGGGCCACATCTTTGGGCTTGCTGCGATTGTGCATGAGGATAACGGGACAGTTGGCGGCGGCAGCGACTTCTGCCATACGGCCGTCCATCCGCAAGCCCCACACGTCGTTGACCCAGCTTGCGCCAGCGGCCAGAGCGGCTTCTGCCACGGCGGCGCGGTAGCTGTCGATGGAAATAGGGAGGGAAACGGCCGTTTTCACAGCTTCAATCACCGGAATCACCCGGGCTAACTCTTCGTCCACCGTAACGGGGCGGCTGCCGGGGCGGGTGCTTTCCCCACCAATGTCGAGGAGGTCGGCACCGTCGGCGGCGAACTGGATTGCTTGGGAAACGGCCGTTTGCACCCTATTTTTCCGCTGCAACAAGCCGTCCCCCGAAAAACTATCCGGCGTGACGTTCAAAATGCCCATCACGTAAGTCCGTTTTCCCCACTCAAACATGGCGCAATCCATTCAAATAAATATCGGTCACTTCTGCGCCCAGCTTTTCTGGCGAATTGGTGCCAACGGGTACGCCCAGTTCAAACAGAGCGGCAAAACCCATAATGGTGGCGCTCATCATCCGCGCCGCCATCGCTGGATCAACTGAGCGCATCACGCCAGAATCAATGAGGGCGATAAGACGCTGTTCTGTGGTCGCAATGATCCGGGTCAACGCTTCCTGCACGTAATATTGATGCACGTCGGCGTTAAGGCGGGATTCGTAGAGAAAAAGCATAAACAGCCGCCGTTCCCGTCCCCGCCGGAAGCGATTTGCCATCAGTTGGGCCAGCATCCCTTCAAAACTCTCCTCTCGCACCGACTCAATGTCGGCGGCCACCTCGTCGGCATACGCTTTGGCAACGCCAATGAGCAGCTCTCGCTTGGTGGTAAAGTAGTTGTAGAGCGTGCCTTCGGAGATGTCGGCGACGGTGGCAATTTCTTTGGTCGTGGCCTTTTCGTACCCTTTGTGGCTAAACACGTGGGCAGCGGCATCTAAAATTTGTGCCTTGCGGCCGGCAATGCGGCGTTCGCGGCGGGTTGTGGTTGTCGTTTCTAGCATAATTGTTTCTTTTTGAGCTACCACTCATTTTCTGAGTGGTGACTTATTTTTCTGCTAAAAAAAATAGCTTATTTAGCAATCTCTCGCTGTAAGTTAACATCCAAATATGGCTTTATATCTGTTGGCGGAACGGCCGTTAGCAACTCAGAAACCGTCTGCCCCAGCAGCGGATGAACAAAATCGGGGGCGATGTCGGCCAGCGGCCGCAAAACAAACGCTCGCTCATGTAAACCAGGATGGGGTATGGTCAATTTTTCGGTTTCAAGAATTTGGTTGGCGTAAAAAAGAATATCAATATCAATGAGGCGTGGCCCCCAACGTTTGCCAAGCAAACGGCCGATTTCGGCTTCAAGATTTTTGATGAAGGTGAGCAGTTCTTGGGGAGAAAGATCAGTCTCAGCCATGAGACAGCAGTTGAGGAAGTCGGGCTGGTCGATGATGCCCCAGGGATGGGTTTGGTAAATGGAGGAAACGGCCGTAATCGACATTTCTCTAGCCAAACCATCTACCGCCTGCTGGAGATTATCCAGTCGGTCGCCTAAATTTGTGCCTAGCCCTAAAACGATTTCGCTCATTGTTCCTTTGTAAATAACCTCTCGGAGGTTTTGAACCTCCGGAAGCTGGCTTTCACCAAAAATGATGCTCTGCGTCATAGAATACTTTAATTTTATAACACACCGCGTCATTGATGTCAAACAATTTTCGAGACCTGACAGGTCTCGAAAATTATCAGACCATACTTTATGCTATAATTCAGCTATGGACGCATCAGATGCTAAAGTGTATCGGAAGCGACTGGATAGGAATTGTTCAAAACCATCCTCAGTTGGATATTCGTATTTAGAAAAACAAGGGTGATTTACTAACTACGAATACTAAGAACCGAATCATAAATCAGCAGCGTTTCCGTAGCCGTTTTCTCCCAAGAAAAGGTCGCCGCCTGCTGCTCTCCTTTTTGGCGCAGTTCTGTACGCAAATTGTCCTGAACAATCGTCGATATAATTGCTCCCGCCATGCCACGGGCATCATCTGGGTCAACGGAAAAACCTGCTTCCCCCACAACTTCTGGCAAAGAAGAGACGTTGGTGGTCACAACTGGCGTGCCGGAGGCCATCGCTTCTACCACACCCAAACCAAACCCCTCATGCCGACTGGGAAAGATAAACGTCTCTGCATTGCGGTACAAAATGGGCTTGTCTTCCTCATCCACATACCCCAGCCAGCGCACATACTCCCCAATGCCCAACTGCGCAATATAAGCGTCATAATCGGGGTAGATGGCTGACGTTTCTGTTGGTTTTCGCCCCGCTAGCATCAACGGGTAATCTTCCCCTAACGCTTGCCCCACGTAAGTCCAGGCCAGCAGCAGCGTGGTGACATTTTTGTGCAGTTCGTAGCCGCCCAAATAAAGCAGATAAAAGTCAGGCAGATCATATTTACGCAAGATAGCCATCTCCATCAATCCATCATCTTTGCTGCTAAATTGGTCGCTGGCTGCCAGGTAGATGCGGCTTATTTTTTCTGCGGGGATGTGTAAATGGGTGATAATGTCTTGCTTGCTGGCTTCAGAATCGGTGATGATCTGTGTCGCACCCCGCGCAGAAGCGGAAACAAGGGCGTTGTATAGTCTGGTGAGAAACGGCCGTCTGTATTCAGGCACCAGCAGCGTTGTGAGATCATGCACCGTCACCACCAATGGCACAGGGGATTGCAGCGGGGCGCCCCAATACGGCACGTGGGCCAGCGTTGCCCCCACCTCGCGGCAGGCACGAGGGAACAAAATCTGTTCAAACCACACCTTGCCCAAATTGCCTGACCGCACAGGCACAAGCTGCACCGCCACGCTTGGCGGCACTGCTTCTGGGGCAGGTTCCTCTGCCGCCTGCGGAAAAACCAGCGTAATCGTTAAGTCAGAAACCAGTCGGTTGAGATGGTAAACGAGCTGGCGTGTGTACTGTCCACTGCCCGTGTGTGGCTGGTTCCAAAAAGCGGCATTGATGGCTACGTGCATAGGTAAAATCCTTTTTTGCACCGCCGATTATAGCAAAAACAAGGCGTTGCTTAGGGTGAAAATGAGATGTCTTTCGTTATATTGACTTCTACCATTCACTCAGGCACTATTTATAGTTAGAAACGGCCGTGTTTCAAGCTTACAAGGAAAGGGCATTTTCCACTAGGGATTCTAATTGAGTAAAAGCGAAAAGCTACAAACAACAGCATGGTTTGCCACTGCCATTGGCTACGTCTTAGGCTACCAATATTTAGCAGTCGGTGGCTACGAATGGATACTTTTCCGGCAGGCTGCATTAAACAATGGGTTGGCCGACAAGGTAGCTAATCCCCCTTACATTTTTTCTTTACTCTATCCCTTGGCAACCCTCTCCCCGCGAGTAGGCCTCCTCCTTTACACATTGTTAGCCGTTATGTCTCTGTATTTTGTGTATCGGCTTAGTGGCATAAATAAATGGCTGCTCTTATTCAGTTTCCCAACCGTTTGGAATTTATTCTCGGCTCAATTGGATACATTTTCCACATTGGGGGTCGCATTAGGATGGTGGGCGGTAAAGGAGAAACGGCCGTTTCTAATAGGCGTTGCCCTCGTTTTGCTCGGCATCAAGCCACAAGCAACATTCGGGCTCGCTATCGTCTATGCTATTTGGGGATGGCATTGGAAAATCCTCATTGCCCCTGTTTTCGTCATGCTCTATTCCTTTGCTCTTTTCGGTTTTTGGCCGCCAAACTGGGTTATCCATGTGCTAAATCAAAGCAGTGGTGAAAATGCCTTTTTCAACGGCGGATTGGGAGCCTTTCCTTGGGGGCTTCTCGCATGGGTTCCGCTCATATTGGGTCGCAAGTTCTACAATCAAACCCAATTTGCCACAGCCTCAATCGCCGCAACGTTGCTCAGTTCCCCTTACGTTGGCTCCTACAGCACCATGGTTTTCTTAGGACTGCCTGCTTTTTGGTTTTCCTACATCATAGCGATACCCTGGCGGTTGCTCACGCCTGATTTTAATATTCTGTTCTACTGTCTTCCCATCGTTGTGTTGTATCCATTGCTAAACAAGCTGCTGCGCAAAAGATTTTCTATCGTCTTATAAATACGGATAAATACCAACTGCAAAGAAAAGAATTAACACGCCAGCTAACAGAAACAGCCGCAATATACAACACATTTGCTACCCAATTTCTCTTATGCTAGAATTGTGAAAACTTACACGAATAAGTTTTGCTTCATTCTATCAAGCATATCTTCATTCCTTAATTCTAAACGCTTGAGGGTCATCCATTGTGACACAAGAAATACCAGATATTGTTATCGGCCGTTTACCCATTTACTTGCGTGAGCTCACACGATTAGCTGAAGAAGAAGGTAAACTCAATACCTCTTCCCATGAATTGGGCAAACGTTTGGGCATTAGCTCCGCTCAAATTCGCAAAGATTTGTCCCATTTTGGCGAATTTGGCAAGCAAGGCACTGGCTACCACATCAAATACCTCATCGAGCAGCTACTCGATATATTGAATCTTGCCAAAGAGTGGGATGTTGCTTTGGTCGGCGCAGGCTTTTTGGGCCAGGCGCTGGCGCATTATCATGGATTTCATCGTCGCGGCTTTCGCATTTCTTGGGTTTTTGACAGTGATCCGGAAAAGATCGGTAAACAAATAGATG
>UOEU01000848.1_pt1 | contig 11985 bp, 10 predicted proteins | sample 1989311 | NCBI WGS metagenome assembly UOEU01 (sample SAMEA4712195, study PRJEB27164) | hydrothermal vent metagenome | biome: marine basaltic hydrothermal vent biome; feature: marine hydrothermal vent; material: mineral | place: Pacific Ocean | collected 2011-06-14/2011-07-23 | depth 1719 m | reverse complement strand
GCGCGGGGGTGAACGGCCGTAATCGCCACTTCTGCTCCCGGTTCAGCTTCAATCACCCATTCCACTTTGGCGCGTTCACCAGTCGCATCGCCACTCCAAATAGCCATGCTGCTTTTGTGATCACGCCCCGCAAGCTGACCCAGCATCGTTTTTGCTTTGCCCGTGATTAGCTTAGCACTTTCTGGCAACTCAATATCAATTTCTAGTTCGCGCACAACCGTCATTTTAATCGCTTGCTTGGAGATGTTTGTTGGCAGCCAGCCGGTGTTGTGGACAACGGCCGTTATCCGATGCACATTATTATTTGATGCTTTTTCCACGCTGTGCCATTCCAGCAAAGGGGAAACAAGGCAAGAATAAAGGGCAAAGTCCGCCAGCGGAGCCACCTCTTTTTCCAATAATTTGTAAGGCGGATTGCGCCAAGTGACAAAGAAATCCCAGCCGCCCAGCTCCACCTTGCCCAACTGTGGGTGGTCAAACTGATACCAATCGACCACCCCTTTGCCGTCCAGCACCTCATCATTCCACTTCATAATGGCAAGGTCATCTTCCAGCGGATGTTCGCGGAACCAATCCATATATTTGTAATCTTTAATGCCCGCCTGCTGCTGCACGCTCCAAATTTCGCAAACCCAGCCATAAACGCCCAAATATTCATACATCCAGTCGTCAAACGTGCCTTTGATATACTCTTTGGGATCATATTTGAAGTCATGGAAGACAGAAACGGCTTTGTAGCCAGTCATCTCTTCTGCTTTTTTGCCCAATTTTTTGTAGGTGTATAAATCTTGGGTGGGCAAGGTGTCGTCTGCCCCTTTGGTGGGCGGGCGCAGGTAAACGCCGCTAAAAGTGTGGAAACTGACGGAGCCAGTAATATTGGGATGGTCGCTGATGAACTTCATAGGAGCGGCCGCTTCTGGTTCGCTGCCGGGGTAGTGACCTGCGCCTCGCTGGTTCGGTTCCCAAAAGACGGGGAACTGCCGATTGAGGTCTAAACCCTGCAGCGGTGGGGCAAAATCAATTGTCAGGCCATCATAATTTTGGATAAGTCCTTCGGGCAGCAGGCGGTAAAAGTCGCCGCCGGGGGCTTCGTCTGGCTCGCGGGGAATCATCATGCGCGGGTCATCTGGATACACTTTCCAACTGCCGTTGGGGTCTTTGAGGCGCATTTGCAGAATACGGCCGTCTCCATCCACATCTTCCTGATGCAAGCCATCCAGCTTGTCCATGCGCGGGTAGGGGCGGGTGCTGCTGCGAATAAATTTGGGCCTGTCGGCCAAAGCCCACTCTGCGCCGTCTGGGTTGAGGCGCGGCACAATGTAAAAGGCGCGGCTGTCCAGCGCATACGTCACCTTGTCGTCTTTGCCATACTCCGTGAGCAGCTTGTTAATGAGGTAGAGCGAGGCGGTGGAAGCAGAGAGTTCTGTGGCATGAATATTGCCATCAGCCCAGTAAGCGGGCTTTTCGCCATCTGGGCCTGTCTCAAAATTGGTGACAATCAGCAACCAGATGTCGCGCCCTTCGTAGCTGGGACCAATGCTGATTAGTTTGCAAAGGGTTGGGTGCGCTTCAGCCCACTGTTTTAAAAAGCTGGTCAGCTCTTCATATCGATAATAAGTATCAAACTGCATCTCTTCACGCATTTTTGTCGCTCCTTTTTAAGACAGGATATTATTGATAGAATTATAGCAGGGATTAGATGACTGTCTAACTATTGCTGGTTTAGAAACGGCAGTTCCCCACAAACCCCTCACGCTGGCGCAAATACCAAGTTAAGGTGACAAAAATAATGACTGCGCCCAACAGCTGCCAACCAGAAGAGAGCCGTTCGTTGAGCAGCAATCCGGCAAACAGTAAGGCGGATTCCGAAAAATAATTGAGGGAAATTATGCTATTTTTCGGAATCCGCTTGAGGCACTGATGAGCCGTGAAGCCATCATGCTGCTGACCAGCGGCGCACCCAACTGTTGAATGGAGCGAATCTGCGCGAGATTGGCTCCCAACGAAATTCCTAAAGCAAAAACAGCAGCAACCAATGCCAGCCAGCATGAGTCCCATCTTTTCTATTTACCGCACGCTGCTCAGTTGCCATAAGCGGCAAATTATGACATTCAGCCAGAAGATTTACAAACCAACGTTGCACAATCACAGTGTTGATATACGATATGCTTAAGAAGTATTGATGGTATTTCAAAAGGATTCTTAAAAATGGATAGGCCAGAAAAGCTCATTTTATTAAGTGACGACTCATATCTCAAAGTTAGTCGCAGTACCGTTTTTGTGGGAATTGGGATAATGGCGTTTGTTATGGGAATCGCACGAATACAAACGAATGTCACACTCGCAGATTTGATGCTGCCAATAGCCGCACTCAGCACATTTTGGCTATTTTGGACAACACTACATATCATAAGTGAGTTGATCCATAAATTCAGTACCAAACGAGCAATCAACCGCTTATTTGAGGGGAAAATCTGGCACCGTTGGCAATTTCATCCCGATGAATGGCAAGGCATCGTCAAAACTGAGTACCAAATGATGTCCCCAAAGAGAGGTGTTAATGCGTACATTGGTGCAGTTTATAGTTCCATTGCGGGGTTCGTGATTAGCGCGATCCTAGTCGGAGTGGGGAAATTCGTGATTAAGGATGAGCAGGCAATGCCCGCTATCCTGATTACTGCTGGGGCAGTGTTATTATTACTTTTGGGTGTTGGTTTAATCCAACCAATACAAAAGCGTTATCAGGCTCAAAAGTATCGACGAAAAGCTCTGCAAACTTTAACACCGCGAGTCTGGTTTGGGGCTGAGGGTGTGTATCATGAAATATTTGGTTTCACTTCGCTGAAAAAATTAAAAGGGGTCAGTGATCATACTAGAAAGCTCAAGACTATCAAATTCACCATCGAGGTTACCTCTTTTCTAGGAGGTGCAAAATCCTATTCAAAGCTTACACATTATGTGCCAGTGTCGTTTTCGGTGCCAACTGGGCACGAACAACAAGCCTCCCAGCTTGTACGACGCTATCGTCAAGAACAGCTATCAGATTAACTCTTTTAGCGGCTCAAAATCCACTACTTAAATGTAGTTGGGTCTTAGAATTTAGCCTTTGCCCCCAGCAAGTCGAGCCGCAGCGGGTGAGCGGCGCAGCTGCCACATGGCCCAGGTTCCCAGCAGGGGGCCAATGGCTAAAAAGGCGAAGGCGTAACGCCAGCCAACGGCCGTTTCCAGCGGCGGTATCAGGCGAATGGTGAACAGCGCTAGTAAAAAGCCAAGGCTTGTTTGCAGCGTCAATGCCGTGCCCACATATTCACGGGGGGAAAGTTCACTGACGGCGGCTGAAAATTGGGCAGAGTCAGCAACAATCGTAAAGCCCCACACAAAGGTGAGCAATGCCAGCAAGATCGGGTTGCCGCCAAATAAAAAGCCGACGCTAACGGCACACGCCCCTGAAATAATCATTGCCCCCATGGTGACGGTGGTACGGCCGTATTGATCCGCCAATTTCCCTGCAAGCAGGCTGCCCAAGCCACCCACGGCAATGACGCCAAAGGCGGTCAGGCTGGCCCAGGTGGATGAGACGTTTACGGCCGTAAAGCTCGCCAGCAAAAAGAGCGGCATCCAGGCCCACATCGCGTACAGTTCCCACATATGCCCCAAATAGCCCAAATTTGCCAGCACCACCTCTCGCTGGCGCAAAATATTACCCACTTGCCGCCAGTTAAAAGGGGGAGACTGGGTACGATACGGCCCTTCTCGTACAAAAACGAAGCCAATAATGCCCGCTAATATTGCCAAAGCACCTGCCAAATAAAGCACAGGCTGCCATGCGCCCACACCGCCAAAAACGTTCAGTAGATGGGGAGCCGCAGAGCCAATCGTCAATGCACCCACCAGTAGCCCGATGCCCAAACCTCGATCTTCTTTCGTCCAAGTCGCCATGATTTTCATGCCAACGGGATAAACGCCAGCGAGCAGCACGCCCGTGAGAAAGCGCAGCAGCAGGGCAACGCCCAAGCCATTTGCCAGCACGGGAATGAGGGCCGTGGCAAAACCTGCCAACAAAGCGGATGTGGCAAAAAAAGTGCGGGCGGGCAGCCGATCTGCCAAATTGAAAACGGCCGATCCCAACGCCCCCACCACAAACCCTATTTGCACCGACATCGTTAGCCAAGCGCGGCCACCTTCGCTCAGGTTCCAAGCATCAGTAAGGGCAGGCACGACGGCCGAAGCTGAAAACCAGACGGCCATGCCTAAAAGTTCGGCTAGGGAAAGCAGCAGCAGGATGCGCCATTTTTCTTTTGTATTGGGTTGGGGGACTATTTGAGCGGCCATGATGTGACAATTTTAGTGGGAAACGGCCGTTTACTTGGTGGGTGCGGCTACAACTTCAGCTAGACAATTTTGTCTAGACAACGGCCGTTCTAATCTTGGTTTCACTCGTTAGCGTCCGATGTACTGGGCAGCGATCCGCAATTTCAGCCAGGCGCTGAATTTGCTCGGCGTCTAAATCCCCCTCAAAGCTAATTTCACATTCAATAATATCCACCTTGGCAAAGCCTTCTGTTTCACAATCATCACATTTGTTGGCGGCAATTTTGTGATGGTTAAGCGTCAGCGTCACCGTTTCCACAGGCCATTTTTTACGGCGGGCATAAAGGTGGACGGTCATCACCTTGCAAGCGGCGAGAGAGCTGAGCAGCAAGTCGTATGGGCTTGGCCCCTGGTCTTCCCCACCATCGCGCAGCGGCTCATCGGCCAAAATTTGGTGGTTGCTCGCTTTAATTTCTACCTGCAAGTTTTGTAAGCTTCGGGCTGTTACGGTCAATGGTGACTCCTGTATAAATAGGACGCAGATTAGCATAATCTCTCTGATCTTTCTAATCATGCAAATCAGGTAGATCAGCGTTCTATATTCATTCTTGATGACTTCGCTGTGCCTCTCGACAAGATCGAGAGCCGCTCAGTCAAACGGTGTGTTATCTCTCAAAAAAATCTTTGTCGACGTCAATTTTCTGCCCAATTTGATGAGGTCAAGTGATAAACTCTTACGGAGTTATTGTCCAACAGCACCCAAATTGCCCAATGAGACATCGATACGAGAGAGGGTAATGGGGGAATCCCAACGCAGCTTAAGGTTGGCCTGTAAAGCAGCGGCAGGCACGATAAAAACGTGGTTGGCAGAAACCGTTTCACCCTGCTTGACGGCTTCTGGCATGGTGAGTAGCTGGGAGCCAAAGGCGACATTGGTTTGCCACGACTCGAATTCATTTAAGTATTCATCTACCAAGCTGAAGTCCCGGCTGGAAACGGCCGTTTCATTTTGATTCGTCACCTGCACCGCCGGCACAACATAGACATAGCCAGAAGCAATATTCCCATCGCTGGCATACACCTGTACATCCGTCACCTGAACAACAACGCCGCTCAACGCCACAGAAAAGTTCATTTCGCCTGCCGCATAATTATAATCCGTCAGCAACGCTTCTGGAACTGGCTGAGCCTCACGACAAGCAATAAGCATAAAGGTCATGACCGCAAAAAACAGCACACTTCTTACTTTCACAGTTGTTTTCTCCTTGATTAAGCCATTGGAATGTTGGGTAATGATACATGGGCATGATTGTGATTCAAAAAAGTGGGTATCTATTGTTAGAAGTTCAACTTCTCAGAGAAGTTGAACTTCTTGGACAAACTTGGCTTTAGACGATTACTTAGCCCAAAACGCCCTGTTCCCGTAAGGTCGCAATCTCCTCCGGCAAATAGCCAAGCTCTGCCAAAACTTCATGCGTATGTGCGCCAGACGGTGTGCCTATATGCCGATACCTATCTTCGCTACACGAAAATTTGTGTGGGCTGGCAATCTGCTGTTGTGTGCTTCCATCTGGTTTGGGGACAGTGGCTACCATGCCACGCGCCTCGGTTTGGGGATGGTTGAGCATTTCAGGAATTGTGAGGACAGGCTCTACACAAACATCCAAATCGGTAAAAATAGCCGTCCACGCAGCCAATGGCTTTGCCAATATCGTTTGCCGAATTTCTGCCTTGAGCGCCTGCTGATTTTCCAGAGAGATGTCTACAGCACGGGGAACGAGGTCAGAACGGCCGATAGCGGTGCAAAAGCCGTGCCAAAATTTCGGCTCCAGGCTACCAACAGAAAGGTAACGGCCGTCTTCCGTTTCATAATAATCGTAAAAGCTGCCCCCGTTCAGCCCCCATCCTTCCGGCTGCGGCAGTTCGCCAGCCACCAGATAGGGGCTGATGGCGTGTGCCTGCCAAGCAATAGCCATATCCAGCATCGCTATATCGACTAGCTGCCCTTCGCCTGTCACCTGTCGCTGAATAACGGCCGTTAAAATGCCCGTCACCGCCCCAAACGCCCCGCCGCCAATATCCGCAATTTGCACGCCAAGCGGCGGTGGGCCTGACGATAAACGGCCGCTGTGGCTCATCATGCCAGACAAGGCAAGGTAGTTATTGTCATGTCCGGCACGATCTTTATAAGGGCCGGTTTGGCCGTAGCCCGTAACGGCGCAGTAAATCAGACGGGGATTGAACTTGCTCAGAGCGTCGTACCCCACGCCCAGCCGATCCATTACGCTGGGGCGAAACTGCTCCAAGACAATGTCGTACCCCCCTTTTGTAATGAGCTGCTTGATGATGGAAACGGCCGTTTCCTGCTTCAAATCCAATCCGATTGATCGTTTATTTCGGTTCAGCACCCCGTGCCAAGCAGACGTTTCCCCATCAAACGGCGGCAGCGAACGGATCGCATCAGGCCGATGAGGCGCCTCGACACGCAGCACATCTGCTCCCAAATCAGCCAACATCATCGAACCAAACGGCCCGGGTAGCAGCGTACTAAAGTCGAGGATTTTTAGAGAAGCGAGGGGTTGGGTCATTTTGGTATCCAGTTTTCAGTAATCAGTAGGTCAGTAGTCAGTAATTTTTGGCATGGTTCACAAAAGCAAAAACGTCCTTTACAAATTTCGCTCCAAAACCGTCATTACTTCGGCAGGCTCAGCACAAGCCTGAGCGGAGCGAAGAATCCCTGTGACCTCCGCCATTTCAGGTTAAAGGGATGCTTCGGAGGATACTTCGGCAGCCTCAGCACAGGCTCTCAGCATGACATAAAATTGTAAAGGTTGATGCGCAAAAACCTGTACTGAGTTTATCGAAGTAATGAACCATGCCTAATTTTTCGCTTTTTACTGATTACTATTTCACTGAATACTGATCCACTGACCTACGGTTTCAGCACGCCACAAATCGGCGCATCCCAGCCAAGCTGGTCTTGTTCAGCCAAAATTTGGTCGATTTGAGCAGCAATCCCCGGGGGAAATGGCGAAGTGCGCCGGATTTCGCGGTTTACATGGGAGCCAAGCACTTCAAGGGTGGCGGCCAGCTTGCCTGTCGTCTCGTTAATCATAAAGTGGATAAAATGGATGCGTTTGGCAGAACGGCCGATTACCCGCGTATAAATTGCCACCGTTTCCCCCACATGCACTTCAGCTAGATAACAAATGTGCTGTTCCAAAGCAAATGCCCCACCCGACGTGTCGTCATAATAGGCCTGCGTCATGCCAAAAGAAGCAAAAAAGTCCCAAGCGGCATCGTCAAATATCCCCATGTAGTGGCGAATATTCATATGTCCCATCACGTCCAAATATTCTTGGGGGATATTGATGCGATGGAAACGGGGGAGCTGGGTGATTTGGTTTAGTTCGAGCATTTGGGTCATTGGTGATTGGGTCATTGAGTAATTACAAATCATTTATTTACATAATAATGCCACACCCCATCCACCATTTCCACCACGATGGCCTGCTCGGCCAACAGCAGGTCAAGATAGCCAATGAGCATCCACAGGCCGGCAAAGCGAAAGGTGGGTGGGTAATGGGCATACATTTCATTCATCAGGGCATAAGCCGTCTGATACCCTTGCTGAATTAAGGCGAGGGCATCTTCTTTGCGCTGCAAGATGCGGCTGCGCTGCCGCTGGATGAGTTGGCGGTGGTTTTGGAATGGTTCGCCATGCCCTGGGTAGACAATATCGATGTCGAGTTGTTCGCAACGGACAAGTGATTCTATAAAAAGAGGCAGGGCTGGCTGGCGTGGCTGGTTGGCAAACGGCCGTTCCACAATCGGCGTCGGGGTAATGGGCAACAGCATGTCGGCGGACAAAAATTGGCGGCTTTCTGGTTGGTAAAAGCAGGTTTGATGGCTGGCATGACCCGGCATGTGCAGCACTTGCCACTTCATTCCACCCAATTCTAACCAATCCCCCACCTGAAACGTTTGAATACTATTTGCAGAAACGGGGGTTATGCTGTTGGCTACGTCGGCAAAGTAGGTCAAAATAAATTGACCAATCTCTGACGGTATCCCTGCCTGCTGCAAAAAACAGTCCCGATAATAGTCTGCCCGCAATCCAAACAGCTTTTGTGGATCGACGAGCCACCTCTCGCCTAAATCTGCCACCCACACGGTGCCACCGCTGAGGACGGCAATTTTGGCAGCCTGTCCAAAATGGTCTACATGCGGATGGGTAATGACGATGTGGCGAATGTCGGCGGGGGTGAGGTCATATTGCGCCAACCCACTCAGCAAAGCGTCCCAACTGGCAGCCGTATCCACGCCACAGTCCACCAAGATTGGCTCTGGATCGGTAAACAGGTAGCTATTCACCGACCCCACATGGAATTCGGTGGGCAGCTCAATACGAATGGGTTTCATAATGGGTGATTGTACTTGAAAATGAAGGAAAGTCTTATAACTTTGGCTGCAAAACGGCCGTTTCCGGCCAATCATCTACAAAACAGCGCACCATTTTTACGGCTCGGCGCAGCATCCACAAATGGGTAGAGACGTGAAGGGTGATAGTGCCGGCAGCAACGGCCGTTTCCAATTCATCCAGCCCCCACCAGCGAAAATCGCTGCCAATCATATCGTCCCTAGGTACAACCTTACCCCCTTCATAGCGCAGCAGGGTGTAAATGCCGATCATGTGAGGGATGTTGCCATCATAACAAAAGGTTTGGCTATGGAGGACGGTTAACGGCCGGCCGTTTTCACTCACAATAATCGGCTGATTTTTCAAACCACAAAAATGCCAGGCACGGGGCGCATAACTTAGGTTAGTCCAAGATCGTTTGCCCCGTGCCTGGCATTTCGATTTAATCTTCACGTCCCAACCAGTGCAGCATGGCACGAATTTGGCTAGCGTGTCCGGCCGTTTTGTAATAGTCGTGAACGTTTTGCCATAAGTCCGTGTCGGGAACGGCCGCTTCATACTTGCAATCCACCAGCACAATTACATCCGCATCTTCGCCTAACTCAGGGAACAACCCCCGCGCTAACGCTGCCCGACATTGCGCCTCAATCGCATTAAAATAGGCGATGTTGTCCAGCAGCAACTGCCGTCCGATTGTAACGGGCGCATGGCAGTAAAGCACCGTTTCGGCTGGCAATGCCGCCAGTTTCGCCAGCGAATCACGCATTGCGGGCAACCCTTCTGGCACACGCGCCATCGGGTAGGGCAGTTCAGCCGCATCGGCCGCCAGCACCGTTTTTATTTCTGGAATATAAATTGAGTAATGATCGTCGGTATGCCCCGGCGTGGGCAACAGTTCCAAGCTCAAATCCCCGCCATCAATCAGATATTTTCCGTCAATAAGCTGCGTGGGTGGGGTAAAAATCAGTTCGCTAAAGATTTCTGGCTCCAATTCTTGCATTTTAGCCAGATAGGTTGCCGTTTCTGGGAGTTCAAACTTAGCAGGGCTAAGATGGCTACCAATGATCGGTGCGGGGTGAACGGCCGTTTCTCCAGCAAACAACTGATTCCCCCAGCTATGATCATAATCGGCATGGCTGTTGATGACAAGTAGCTGACGGACGTCTTTCAAATAAGGTCGCGCCCAAGCCAGCATCTTTCCCGCCGTCTGCGGATTGATAACTGTATCAACTAAAACCACAAACCGCTCGCTGATCACAATAAATGCATCAACCAGCTTTCCATTACGGCAAACAAGAATCCGCTCATCCCAGCCGCCGTTTTCTATCAATTCAACTTCGTTTGTATGTCCCATAATTTGTTTACAGGTGTGCGAGTTTGCAGGTGTGCGAGTGTGCAGGTGTGCAGGTGTGCAAGTGGATAAGTTTTCATGTAACATGAATATCCGTTCACCCCCTCACCCGTTCACCCCCTCACCCCCTCACCCGTTCACCCGTTCACCCCCCTCCTCTTGCGGCAGCGTAAAGGCAAACCGACTGCCTACACCTTCTGGCCCCGGTTCAACCCAAATACGGCCGTTGTGCGCCTCCACCGCCAATTTACAATAAGAAAGTCCCAAGCCAAAGCCGCGTGGCCGAATGCCTCCCGTTTCTACTTGAGCAAATCGGTCAAAAATATGCGCCCGCTCTTCTGGCGCAACGCCTGGCCCTGCATCACTGATGCTAATTTCAACGAACTCTTTGCGGGGAACGGCCGTAACCGTTAGCGGCTCACCCTTTCGTGAATACCTAATCCCATTATCCACCAAATTTGTAAGCACCCGCCGAATTTGGTCCGAATCTGCCCATACAGCAGGCAAATCGTCAGGTAAATTTAGCACCAGCTCCATCTCACGCTTTACCAAAGCAAACGCATTTAGCTGCCTAACCTCTTCCAAAAGGGGTGCCAAATGGGTTGATTTACGTTCCCCTAACTGCCGTCCAGCCTCAATCTGAGCAATATCCAGCAACGAATCCACCAAATTTTGCATCCGAATGTGGGATAAACGAGCAATCTCCAACAATTCACGATTCGCTTCCAGCACATCCTCCGGCAGCACAAGCTCCAGCATATTCAAGGCGCTAAACAAATTTCCCAGCGGATTTCGCAAATCATGTACCACCAGTTCGCTCAACTCCTGCCGCCGCTGTTCCAAGTCACGCAACGCTTCATTCTCTGACTGAAGCTCTTCTACTTCGGCACTCAGTTCCCGACCAATCGCCGTATTGACCCGCGATATTTCTTCTGCCGCTCGTAATCGGCTGCTCAAAATCTCCATCATGTTGGTGCTAAAGCTCGGGTCAATTTGCAGCAGGTCAAAAAAGTCATGCCGATTGATCCCCAGCAGGCGGACATCATCCAAAGCGACAATAGAAGCAGAACGGGGCTTGTTGTCGATAAGCGACATTTCGCCCACAACTTCACCGGGGCCACGGTAATGGACGGTGCTAGGATTGCTAAACGCCCCCTGCACCACAGCCACCCGCCCAGACCAGATCAAATAAGCAATATCGCCATGCCTTCCTTCTTGTACAATTATCTCACCCGCCGAAAAGCGATGTTCCACCATCACCTGATCCAACATTTTTCGATCTAAAGAGGAAAGTAAACTGACTACGGTTGTACCAGCGGCCGTTTCTGAAGGGTCAACGGGCGTGGGCTGTGCTTCATTGATAATCTCAAATTCTTGCTCGGTAAGCTTTTCAATTTTCATAGGATTGCCTGTTTTGCACGCCACAAGCGGGCTTGTTTAAGAACGTTTCCAATAAATGAGGTTTTACTGCTGGTATAACTTTGCGGATCGCTAAAATATTGTTGCGCCAAAGCTTCTTTTAACTGACTATACACTTCTGCTTCCTGCGGATGGTGGCGCAAATAGTCACGAAAATTTAGGTGACGGCCGATTTCTGGATGACCTTCTTCATAGATATGAATGTGATACGTATGATGCACATCGCTCCCTTTGCGAAAATACCGTCGTCCCGCAATGCCATTTTCACCTTTGCAAATGTAACCCATAGCCGCCATGGGTTTGATGTATTCGTCAACGGCCGTAATCGTTTTTACAACAATCAAAATATCAATGATAGGCTTGGCTTTGATGCTGGGGATGGCCGTGCTGCCAATGTGGTGAATGGTAATAAGGATGGGCTGAAAGACGGCCGTTAAACACGCCGCTTCTTCGTCATACTGCCGAATCCAATCTGGATTATGAG
>UOEU01000991.1_pt1 | contig 12014 bp, 10 predicted proteins | sample 1989311 | NCBI WGS metagenome assembly UOEU01 (sample SAMEA4712195, study PRJEB27164) | hydrothermal vent metagenome | biome: marine basaltic hydrothermal vent biome; feature: marine hydrothermal vent; material: mineral | place: Pacific Ocean | collected 2011-06-14/2011-07-23 | depth 1719 m | reverse complement strand
TCAAAGTGACTGACTCATAAGCAAGTGCCAATGTCTCTTGTTTGAGCAGTTTTTCGCTGTAAAGCGCATTGTCCCAAGCAGCCAAATCATAAACTGTCGCCGCCAATGACCCAGCAGCGTAAGGTTGGGTCATGCCAACGTACTCAGCATTGACATACCCGTTGGGAGATTGACTGTAGCCAGCCACGCGGCGAGGAATGATGGGTTGGGGCATGTCGTAAACGGCCGTTTTCATGCCAACCGGCTCAAAAGTATGCGTTTTTATAAATTCTGCATACGTTTTGCCAGAAATAGCTTCAATAATTGCACCCAGCAAAATGTAGCCAGAATTGTTGTATACACTCTTTTCACCCGGCTCGAACTGCATCGGCTCATCCTTAAAAAAGTCGATGAGTTCAGCGACGGTGAAATCTTTGCGCCACAGCGGCGGCCAACTGGGCATATCTGTATAGCTCATAATGCCAGAGGTGTGGGTGAGCAAATGGCGAATGGTGATGGGCTGATCGTTCAGGGGGTAATCGGGCAAGTAGGTGGTGATGATCTCGTCTAGGTTCAGTTTGCCCTGTTCTAAAAGGATGAGAATGGCAACGGCCGTAAACTGCTTGGTAAGCGACGCCAGACGGAACACCATGTCTGGCTCAATCGGAATCTGCCACTCCAAATTCGCCACCCCCTGCCCCCGCGTGTAGATAATTTCACCTTTTTGGGCAACGAGAACGGCCGCTCCTGGTTCATCAGCCGGGTAGGCGTCAACAACCAGCGAATCAAAATTCCTAGTTAAATTTTTATTTTTTGGCATATCAAATTTTTATTATGCGACAGGAGTGGCGTACATAGATGTTTTGATTTCCATGCAGTCTCGACGAATGGTGGAATCGGCATCAATGAGGGTAGCAATTTTTTCGTAGCCGTACAAAATCGTTGTGTGATCCCGATTGCCTAATTTTTCACCAATTTGAGGCAACGAGGCTGTTGTTTCTGTACGGGCTAGATACATCGCCATTTGGCGCGGATAAGAAATTGTTTTCTTGCGGCTGGGGCCAACAAGATCATTATCGGACACATTGTAATATTGGCAAACCGCATTAAAGACATGCTCAATGGTCAATTTGTCGGGACGGTGCATCAAATCAGCTAAGGCCATATTGACGAGCTCTAACGTGACCTCCCCCCCAGAAAGGTGCGCATAAGCCATCACCTTGTTAAATGCACCCTCTAGTTCACGAATGCTGTGCCGCACTTGTTGGGCAATAAAATCCATCAGCTCATCGGGAATATATAATCCTTTGTCTTCCGCCTTGGTTTGCAAAATTGCTTTGCGGGTTTCCACATCTGGCATCTGAATATCGGCCATTAGACCCCACTCAAAGCGGGATTGCAGCCGTTCTTCCAGCGTCGCCATTGCCTTGGGTGCTCGGTCGCTAGAGATAACAACTTGCTTCCCTTGGCTGTGAAGTTCGTTAAAGGTGTGGAAGAGCTCTTCCTGAGTGCTTTCTTTACCGGCAATAAATTGAATATCGTCAATCAGCAAAATATCGGGGGTGCGATACCGTTCACGAAATTGGTGCATTTGCTTGTTGCGAATGGATTGTACAAGATCGTTCGTAAATGTTTCGGAAGGAATGTAGCAAACGTTCAGCCCTTCCTGTTTGCATTTGTGGCCGATGGCGTGTAGCAAATGGGTTTTGCCTAAGCCCACCCCACCATAGATGAATAGTGGATTGTAAGTTTGCCCTGGGTGTTCGGCAACAGAAAGTGCAGCGGCATGGGCCAAACGGTTACTGGAGCCAACAACAAAGGAGCTAAATGTAAAGCGTTTGGTGAGGTTACCACTTTTGGCAGACGTGTTTGGGTTTTGTTGGAAAACGGCCGTTTTCTGGCGACCGTTTCCATTAAGGCTTGGTGGCGTATTTGCTGAGTCAACTTTTAGAGTGCCTTCATCTGTTGCCACAACAAATTGAATTTTAACAGGGCTGTCTACAATAGATGAGAGCGTTCGTAGAATGGTGTCGCACAACCTATTTTCTAGCCAATCTTTAGCATAAGCATTTCGTACGCCAATGACATAAAGATTCTCTTTATGTCGTAACAAACAGGTATCTTTCAACCAAGTGCTAAAGGTAGCCTTGGTCATCTGGAGTTCCAGTTCACCTAGGGTTGCTTTCCACGCATTCTCAGGAATCATATTGTGCCCCATACGGAAGGTTAGTCACCAATTTTATATTGAACGGCAGGTGCGCAAACAGAAACGGCCGTTTGCCGTGCTCAATAACTCAATTGCTAAAACAAAAAATGGCCGCTGGTCACACTTTGTGGGTTCTACGAAGTCCCTCTACCCAAAAGAACGTCACCGACTGTTGCAAAATGTCAAAATCATCATCAAGTTGAAAACTTGAATCTAGCTCCAATAAATTTAGAGACAAGACAACATTGATAGCCCCTCTCGGCTTCAATTTTATGTCGGTTAAGCTATGCAGATTGTGGTGCAACGGTGCAAACATTCTAACAGAAGGGAGCATAGGATGCAACGAAAATATGCCCAATTTGCCTTAAAAGCTGGAAGATTTTTAGACTTGCTGAACCTTAAAAAAAACTATTTTTAAGGTTCATGGCTTGACAACTAGGTAAGCTGCCTACATACGGGATGCTTGAATCGCGTCACCCCACATATGTAGGGTGATGTCTCTGTTTTTAGAGGCATTTTCCTACATTTTGGGCACATCATTGCAAAAACTCACCTATTTTTGTGATCAAGAAAATCATTTTTTGTGTATTAGCTATGAAATGTTTACGGAATTCTAATGGGTATACGAAAAGCGTAGCTCATAATTAATTATTTGGCTATTATTGCCTTGCCAAACAACAATACGTCGCCTCGCGCAAGGCCACTTCCCGGGGGTCATCCCAAAGATAAAAGCCGCTTTTATTCATCGCATAAGCAAATCCCATCTGCAAATCAGGATCGGCAAAAGCAAAAGAGCCGCCCGCACCAGGCGTGCCAAATGCGTTGTTGCTGCTGCCAAATTGAAAATCGGGGAACGGTTTCCAATAGCCGAGCGAATAGGAAGTGGTGATGCCTAAGGCGCAATCCGAAAAATAATTAGGATGAAATTATATTATTTTTCGGATTGCGCTTGAGGCAGTTTCGGGTTGAACACTTATTTATTTTTCCGAAACTGCCTAAAACCTCATCTGTCAAGCCGCCGCTAGGAGGGGAAGCAGGTTGATGCAGGGCAACCAAAGTATCTTGGGAAAGATTGAGGGTTGGCCCACCTAGCGCAAATTCACTATACGCTTTGGCAATGCTACGTACTTCTCCAATGCCATTAGACGCAGGTAGCTCAATCGACTGCATTTGAGGGTCATTATAGCGATTAATAACGCCAAGTACTTTTGGGTTAGCAAATGTACGGGCAGTAATAGAGCGTGGATTAAGAAACCCTTTCACAAATGGCCAAGGCATTTTGTTGAGGTTGAAGATCAATTGCCATTGCTGCCAGCCCTTCATTGTAGCTATTCGGGAACGGGGTATGTCATTTGGCAACCCAATATAAAATTGTATATCCAATGGGATGGCAATTTCATCATGGAAATATTGCCCAATTGTACGTTTTTGTGGATCGACGCGACGGATTAACTCACTTTCGTACCATCCTAGCGAAATACCATGATACCCTTGTTTGCTTCCTGGATCCCAAGCTGGTTTTTGCTTGGCTATAGCCATCGCAACAATATCGGGATCGGGATCGGACAATTTTTCTAAATCAAGAGGTTCATCAATGGCGCATAACCCAGCCTGATGACTTAATAATTGACGCACGGTGATATTTTCTTTTCCATTCTCAGCAAATTCCGGCCAATAATCGGCTACGGTCGCATCATAATTAAACAGGCCGCGTGAATGTGCATGTGCCATTGCCATTGCCATTGCCATTGCCATTGAAGAGAGCCCTTTTGTGGTTGAAAAGACAACAACCATCGTGTCTTCTTCCCAAGGAGCATTCGTCTTATGATCACGAATACCACCCCAAAGATCAACGACCTTTTCCCCTTTATGGTACACAGTGCAGGCTGCACCGAGTTCTCCTCGTTCTAAAAAATTGCGTACAAACTCTTGCTAAACTTCCTCAAAACCTGCGGCAACATCGCCATGAATTAACTGGGAATCATTTTTCATCGTAAACTCCTTTGGATTAGGGTGAAGATGTATCGGTTTGCTGTGTTTACAAAATTGTTTTTCGACAATTTCTGAATATATCGTATCGTTGTCAGGAGATATGCGCCAAATCTCGATGAGTTCTGAAAGTGCCCCATCCTTGACAGGCTGTTTTGGGTATGCTATAGATTGCCTGAAAGTTATTTATAAGGTGTGCTATGCCAAAAATCAATGCGTTGCCTGATGGAAGTTCTCATCAGCGCCAAAACTTGAATCATCAAGCTATAGAAGATTACTTAAAGACGATCTATATGCTCGTGCAGGATGAATCGCCTGCATCAACTTCACGCATTGCAGAAGCTCGGCAGGTAAAACCAGCCTCAGCCTCTAGCATGATCAAGCGGCTTGCTGGCCTGAACATGGTGAACTATGAAAAGCATTATGGGGTCACGCTTACCTCGGCTGGAGAAAAGCTGGCATTAGAAGTGATTCGTCACCATCGGTTGATTGAACTGTATTTAATTGAAGCGTTAGGGTTTTCTTGGGATGAAGTGCATGAACAGGCAGATATTTTGGAGCATGTCATCAGTGAAAAGCTTGAAGAGCGCATTGCGGCCGCTTTGAATTATCCTGAATTTGATCCACATGGCGATCCTATTCCAGCAAAGGATGGCAGCATCACGCATGTGCAGGGTGAACTGCTATCAACAATGGTTGCGGACAGTTCTGTGTGGGTACGCCGAATTATTGATGACGCCAACAGTGAATTGCTGCGTTATTTGGCAGAGATGGGGCTGATGCCGGGAACGGCCGTTAAAGTTGTAAACGTTGCTCCCTTTGATGGGCCTCTGACCTTACTGATCGAAGATGAAACAATCGTGATTGGTCACAAAGTTGCCACCTCAATCCTTGTTGAACTGGCTTGAGCTTCCTCCACCCTTCTATTTAGAATAGGTGTAATTGATGTCTGCTTCCGCCAGCGTCGGTAGCTTCACGTCCTTGGCCGATAAATTAGGCGTACTGACAAGCCACTCAATGCCAATTTGCGGATCGTTCCAGATGATTCCCCCCTCTGTTTCCGGTTTATAAATATTTGTTGCTTTATATGTCAGATCCGCCGATTCACTCAGCACACAAAAGCCGTGGGCAAAACCGGGGGGGACATAAAGCATACGGCCGTTTTCCGCCGACAATGTTTCCCCAACCCAGTTTCCAAAAGTGGGAGAGCCACGTCGAATATCCACAGCAACATCAAAAATTGCCCCAGCAACAACCAACAGCAGCTTCCCTTGCGCAAAAGGTGTCTTTTGATAATGCAAACCACGCAGCACCCCCTTCGCTGAACGGGAATAATTATCTTGTACAAAACGGGGTGTAATGCCATTGGCAGCAAACAGTTCATATTGATACGTCTCCATGAAAAAACCGCGTGGGTCGCCAAAGCGATGAGGCTCAACCAAAATAACTTCTGGGATGGCAAGCTGGTGAAATTGAAATGGCATGTATAAAATCCTCCAAGCTACTAATAATAATATACTGACCAAATTATAGCTAAGAAATCTATTCCTTTCATCTGTCAATATCATTACCTTCGCAAATCGAGATGCCAGTCTAGCTTTGACACCTAAAAACATCTTCCCGTAAGCGCGCATGGAAGCCCCATTACGTAAATTTAATGGGCACTTACCCCATTTGTAACAATAAGTTGCGTAAGCTTGGGTCAGAGAGTATCGGTAATTTTGTAATATAGCCAAATCCGTTTTGCACTGTTTTGTGGAGGAACATATGCAAGTCTCAATAAAAAAATCACATTTTGTTTTGATCTTTTCTGCCTTCTTCGTGTTGGCAATCATTGCTGCATTTATAGTTACCCAGCAGGTCAGTGCCAACAACCATTTGGTTCGCATCAATGAGCTGATGGCCGGCATGAATGGGGATTCAAAAGTGCAATATATTGTTTTGGAAGCAGCCAATGATTCTGAAAAAGCGTGGGGGCCACAGGCAGGCGACCCCGTTGGGTCTCCGGGGCGTGCGATGCTGGTTTTTTATAGTGCAATAGGGACAGAAACCGGCCGTTTTGTTTTCCCCAACGATCCAGCCGATAACGATAATACGGTACTCATAGCAACGGCCGAATTTGCTGCCCTGCCGGGCGCACCGACGCCTGATTTCATTATGCCCGCAGACGTTATTCCCATTGCTGGGAAAGTTACCTTTCAAAATAACCCTGACAATATCAACAGCACAAGCGTCAATGTGGCACTTTCTTATGGAGGCGCAGACTACAGCGGCAGCACAGACGGGGCTACCGACGGTGTCCATCCCGCCAGTTTACCTATTCTAAACACTGCTAGTCTACAGCGCGTTAGCGGAGCGGCAGCGGTTTTGCCCAACCCAGCGACTTGCGGGGAGACATCACAGGCACAACAGGCTCTGCAACCGTTTTAGCGGGATATGGCGGTACTTACCTCATTTATAATGGGGGCGATCTTTCTGGCACCATCACCGATGGCAACGGCAACAGTGCCACATTCGTCTCTTTTACCAATGGCGACCTTGCTGGTCCAAATCCAGTTAACGGCAGTGCCAACGGCTTGGAAAACTTTACGCTGATGCACGGCCCCTCTGCAAATACAATTAGCTTCCCAGACGGCCGTGCGCTCATCTTAGAAAATATCGATGGATTCGACCAGCTTGAAGTATTTCGCGCTTCTCCTTCACTGTTTAATTTAGAGTTCACTGCTCCTTACGGCTTTAGCTCACAAATAGCAGATTTAGGTGATTTTACGGCTGGGGCAGTTGAGCAACATGCGCCACGCAGCCTACTGCGCCGTGAAGGGGTTGATTTCCGGCGTCCCACTGAGGCAGAACTTGATGCCCTAGACGCATTTCAATTTGCAATTCGCATACCCGTCGATGGCAACACCGATCTTGACCGCTTTGCCGTGACCGACGACCAAATTTCGGGCCGTGCAGTCTTCTTTGGTGATGATGCACGCTGTTCCAAATGTCACTCTGGCGCCGTTTTAGCCACAACAGACGGCACAATCCCCCGCATTCCAGAGGATATCAACGCTACTTTCAATACAGGAACTGATCAAATTCCCGTAAATGCTTTGGACGGAATGCTGCCTGAATTGCCGGATGACAATGGCATCAGCACGCCGCTTGTTTCAGGGCGCAACGGCATCAACAATGTGGTTCTGTACGGCGGCAACGCGACGCTTAATTGGGTGGGTGGTACCAATAGCCGCCTGATTTCTGCCCAAGGTGTGGGCAACATTACGGTGCTGGGCTTGAACTTGACTTGCTCTGCCAATTGTGGCACCATGGCAGCTATTCGCGCTTCTGGAAACGGCCGTATTCTCATCAAAAACAACACAATTACAGGCTTTGACCAAGCCATTGACCTTAACGGCTTGAGCAATCTCACTGTAAAAGGAAATGATTTGGCGGATAAGGCGGATTCCGAAAAATAATTGAGGGGAATTATGCTATTTTTCGGAATCCGCTTGAGGCATTTTCGGATTGATGGCTTATTTATAATTCCGAAAATGCCTAACAGCACAGCTATCCAACAAACAAATGGGATGCTTGAAGCATACGCCAACAATATTTCTGGCTACAGCATCGCTTATAGCCAATCGATAAGCGGTACGGCTAATTTGAACAACAACTTCTGGGGAGTTGCGGTTGGCGAAACACCCCCATCTGGCTCGGGCGTACCGCAATCCGCTTGGGATGCCCGTCTGGCAGCAACTGTTGTGCAATGGACGGATATTTCTAATCGGGTAGGCCGCGCCAAATTAGGCACGGCTGAATTAGAAAGCGGCGATAATACAGGGATTCCCGTTATTGTTAGTTACGGCCGTTCCTTAACCAACGCCCCCTTCAACAACCCACTCAACACCGCTTCAACCAGCATGTGTTCTGATTATTACAAATTTTTTGTGCGGGGCGACCCCACCGACGGCATAAGTTGGACAATGCTGCTGCCGGTTGACGACAATGCGGAATGTAATGCCGACGTACTTAGCCAACAGCGCCTTATGGAAGTTGGCAGCACGGCAGACTGCACGGGGCCTAGCAGCATCACCTGTTGGGATCCGGCCAGCAGCGTCTCTACGCAAGGGCAATTGTTCCGGCTCTCTGGGCTTACAACCGCCGATCTAAATCGTGGAACTTACGCAGCCGATTCTACCGAGAATCTGTTCCCCACGCCGACGCCGACAAATACGCCAACGCCGACCAACACGCCAACGCCGACCAACACGCCAACGCCGACCAACACGCCAACGCCAACCAGCACACCTACGCCAACCAGCACACCCACGCCAACCAACACGCCGACGCCGACCAACACACCCACGCCTGGGCCATCACCAACGCTTGGGTCTACGCCCACCATCGAACCGCCAGATAGCAGCGACATCTTTATCTATCTGCCGATTGTCATTCGTTAAAGGCACAGTTGGTAACGGTTTTAGAAGTTCAACTTCTTTGAGAAGTTGAACTTCTTGGGTAAACATATTTCTAGATGATTATTTAACGGCTCCTCTTTTAACTGAGAGGAGCCGTTTTTATTATCCGAATTGTTCAATAATCCGAGCGGTGTGTTTAGTTCCCAACAGGAAATAATCAAGCCGTATATTTTCGTTGGGCGCATGTACTTGGGCACCAGGGTAGCCAACGCCAGCAGAAACCAGTGGCAAGCCAAGCGTGTGGATAAAGGGGTAGTTGGGGCCGCTGCCGCCAATAATAGGCATGACGTTTGGCTCTTTTCCATAAACAGAAACGGCCGTTTCTATCGTCAACTGCACAAACGGGTCATCTGGGTCTACTTTGGCAGGGCGTCCACCCCCATGCAGCTTAATTTCAACATCTGTAAAGCCGTTGGCGTCCAAATGGGTTCGCAGCTTGGCAACGATTTCTTCTGGCGTTTGGTTTGGCACCAGCCGGAAATCTACCTTGGCACTGGCATTGGCAGGCAGTACGGTTTTGACTCCCGCTGCTTGGTAGCCAGCGGTAAGGCCGCAAATGGTGCAGGTGGGTTCAAATACGGCCGTTTTCTTTAATTCCAATTCGTCCGTCATGCCATTCAAAAAGCTATCTAACTGGAACATCTCCTTCAATTTGGCCGATTCTGGGGGCATTGCGGCCAACATCTCTAAATCGCGTGCGCTGGGCGGCTGCACATTGTCGTAAAAGCCAGGAATAAGAATGTGCTCATTCTGATCTTTTAAGCTGCTAAGTGCCCAAGTAAGCCGCCAAGCTGCGTTGGGAAAAATCGACCCTGTTAGGCCAGAATGGGCATCGATAGCGGCCGTTTGCACAGAAAGCTCCACATAGCAAATGCCGCGCATCCCCAAGGCCAATTCAGGACAGCCGTCATAATCCACCCCGCCAAATTCCCAAATGCAGGCATCTGCCGCCAGCTTCTCTTGATGTTTTTCAACAAAGGCAGGCATATTGGGGCTGCCAATCTCTTCTTCCCCTTCAATAATAAATTTGACGTTGCAGGGAAGTTCGCCCAACACATCCTTAACGGCCGCCAAGGCGGCCAATCGGCAAATAATATGCCCCTTGTCATCACTTATGCCCCGCGCATACAGCTTGCCATCACGATGGGTTAACTCAAACGGCGGAGAATCCCATAGCTCTAGCGGTTCAGGAGGCTGCACATCATAATGAAGGTAAAAGAGGAGGGTTTTGTCGGAACGGCCGTTTCCTTCCCCATAAACTACTGGGTATCCGTCTGAGGGCATCACTTCAGCAGCAAAGCCTTGTTCGCGCAGCATCGTCGCCACCAAATCGGCACACGCTTCAATGCCCTCATTTTGGGCAGAGACGCTCGGCTGGGCGCACAGTTGCGCCAGTTGCTCAATCCAGTAATCAATATTTTCTTCAATGTGACTGTCAATTTTTTCCCAAATAGCTTTTGTATCGTTTGTTATCACAACGCTTCCTTAATTAACCGCAGAGAACGCGGAGAGCGCAGAGAAAAAACTCTGTGTCTTCTGTGCTCTCTATGGTAAAAATAATTTTGTAACTGTACAAGTCTGTCCCTGACATTATGGTAATAAATGATTATCTTCAAAGGGATTTCTCGCCAAAAGCGGCTCGAAATGACAATTTTGGGTGATACTTCGGCTTCGCTCAGCACAAGTTTGTTGAATTTTATCCGTTCCAGAAACCTTTAATTGTCATTTCGAGAGCCTGTGCTGAGGCTACCGAAGTATCCTCCGAGAAATCCCTCTAAACGTAAATGAGAGACAATCCACATAATTTTTACTAGCTTTGCTGGAAACCAAAGGTAAAACAGACTGTTATTTACCACCTATACAGTTACCTAATTTTTATCAATCATCAGGATTTCTAAACCTCAAAATGGGTTTCAAGATGGCTTGTATCGTTAAGCAGTGTCACAAGCGGGCCACGCCCGTCAAATTCAATAATGGTTAAGCCCGTGTTGCCGCGCATAGAGAAACGGCCGTAAACCGTTCTATCAATCCCCATTATTTGACTTAACAAAGCGTGAAGCAGTCCGCCGTGGGTTACAACAGCAACCGTCCCATTTTCGTGAGCATCAACAACTGATTCGTAAGCTTGCCAAGCGCGAGAAAGCACATCAGCAAAGGGTTCACCATTGGGCGGGTCTACCATGCCCCGTATTGAATTTTGCCACGCTTCAGGATATTGCTCTCGCGTCTGTTTTCCTGTCAAGCCGCTAAAATCCCCCACATCCCGCTCTCGCCAAATGGGAGTCAAGATTGGCTTCAAGCCCAATGAAGTTGCCAGCGGAACGGCCGTTTGCACACAACGCTGCAAATCGCTCGTGTAAACCGCCTTGATAGGCCAACTGTGCAGCCGTTGGCACAAAGCGTCTGCCTGCTGCTGCCCCGTTTCATTAAGTGGAATATCGGCATGCCCTTGCCACCGTCCGGCTCGGTTCCAATCCGTTTGGCCGTGCCGCATCAACAAGATGGTCAACTTTGTCACAAATCTTCTCCTTCTGCTTGCTTTGCTCTAACAATGGCCTGTTGAACCTGAACAACGGCCGCTTCCGGAAATTCAACCAAAAACGGCCGAAACTCGCGTACAGCCATTGCCAATAATTCCTCAGCCGCCGTCAAGCTCTCTTTTTCCAAAATCTCATTAACTTCTGCCCCCAAGCCTGGAAAAACTAACTCAAAGCGGCGCAGCAAGTCCAGATTATCCAACAATTGTACATTTTCAGCTGAATCATGTTCTCTTAGAAACTTCAGCAGGTGAGAAAGCGCATATGTTTTTATAAATTGACGACCACTAAGATATTCACCTCGTGCATGACGCCCCACCCCCACCAAAATATTCATCAACAGTTCAGCAAAACAATGATTGGGTGAACGGCGAGATTGGGCAACAAAATCTTCAGTTGACAGCATTAACTCCGCCAGATTTGACGTTAACTCTACCTTGTCTAACAATACGCGATACCGATTTAATCGCGCCACTTGTAGCTCATCTTCATTAAGGATGGCAAACTCCAGCAAATGACCATCTGCATAAAGCACCTTCATGCCATGTTCCGTTTCCTTAAAATGGAAGATGATTTCCTCTGCCCGAGGCAGCCAGGACAAATCCTGACGCATATCTTCCTGCACGCCATGAATGGTAATGACAAAAAAGTCATGGTCAGACCATTCATCCGGCTGATAATCTTGCTGTGCCATTGAGCCAAGTGCCACCAACCCTAGAACACGCGGATCAGCAGTTAGCTTTTGGCGCAGTTGTTCACTATATTGCTCATAAGCAGCTTTTTTCATAATATGACCTCAATTTTGCGGGCATAACGCACAAGCCACATATCTCTCTTTCC
>UOEU01000419.1_pt1 | contig 12076 bp, 8 predicted proteins | sample 1989311 | NCBI WGS metagenome assembly UOEU01 (sample SAMEA4712195, study PRJEB27164) | hydrothermal vent metagenome | biome: marine basaltic hydrothermal vent biome; feature: marine hydrothermal vent; material: mineral | place: Pacific Ocean | collected 2011-06-14/2011-07-23 | depth 1719 m | reverse complement strand
TTGTACAGTTACAAAAATCTGCGAAATCTGTGTAATCTGCGGATAACGCTTTTTTACTATGCGTTACGGCCGTTCCACAAACAACCCATCCATCGCTTCACCCCCAAAGCCGTCCAGCGACCCATCCCAGAACAGAGAGAAGGTGCAGGCGGTGCTGCCCCCCGTGGTTGGGGAGCCGCAGGTAAAGATATCTGCGCCATCGCCCGCCACGCCCGAGACGGAAAATGTGCCGCGCGTGGTCAAGTAGATGTCGCCATTTGTTTCATCCAGCCAAACGCCCCACACATCCTCACTGCTAGAACTGGACAGCCCCACATCAGAGCCGTCAAATTCCAGGCTCCAACTGCCGCTGGTGGCTGCACCCAATGAGGTTGGGGTGAAGCGTATGATGTCTTCATCCCTGCCGCTTGTGCCGGAAACGCTGAAACTGCCTGCGGTGCTGATCAGCAAATCGCCTGAAGCGGTCACAAAGATGCTGTCTACATCTTCCCCACTGCGGGTCAAGCCCACGTCAGAGCCATCAAAGTATAGTTCAAAGCTGCCAGCCGTGGTTGTGCCTAACAATGTGGGAATAAAGCGCACAATGTCAGAATCATCCACAAAACCCACATCTGGAATGGTGGTCGCACCCACCAAACTGAGCAGGATGGAACCATCATCAAGGAAGTGGAAGGCGTCTACGTCTCGCGTACCAGAGCCGCTTAAGCCGACGTCTGAACCGTCGAATATTTTGGACCAAACGGCCGTATTCAGATCAAAGATCAAAATATCCTCATCTGCAAAGGAAACACCACCCACATTGCCACCGCTCGATGAGCTGACATAGATTTTATCTCCCGCAGGTGGCGGTGTAGGCGACGCAGTCGCAGTGGGCGTTGGCGGTAGCGGCGTGTTTGTTGCCGTCGGCAATGGCGTATTGGTGGCTGTCGGCAAAGGTGTGTTCGTTGCCGTTGGCAGTGGTGTATTGGTGGCTGTTGGTAACGGCGTGGGCGACGCTGTCGCTGTTGGCGTTGGGCTGATGCCACCTAACGCGAGACCAATAATGACCGGATCGTGATCTGAGGAGCGATAACTGTCTGCACTGTAGAATAGCGAAATCTGCCCTGCTGATTTGAACTCTTCATTATAATCGAGGGCGCGTGGCTCGTCGGAATTGATGTGCCATTCGCTCACGCCGCTGACCTGCGAGGTGAGGCTGGGGCTGGAAATCCCGTAGTCGAGCGTGCCATACTGCCCCGTAAAGACGTAAGAATAGGCGTTTGTTAAGCTGTTGCCTAGGTCTGTGTAGCCTGCCCCCGTGATGGCGGCAATTGGGTCTTCCATCGCGTAAGAATTTAAATCCCCAACGATGAGGAAGTCGGCGTCGCCGCTGCCGGTGGGGTCGGTGGCAAGCCAGTTGACCAGTGCGGTGGCGGCATTGGTGCGGGTGACGTTGCAGTTGCCCTGCCCGTCGCCTAAATCAGGATCGCCCACATCGTCACAGGCAGACCCTTTCGATTTGAAATGGTTGACGACGACTGTAAACCGCTCGCTGTTGCCAACCTCTGTGAAGGTTTGGGCCAGTGCGGGGCGATTTTTTGTGTCCAGGAAGAGTGGATCGACGGACGAATCTAGGATTTGGGCAGCACCTGTGGGCGTAACGGCCGTTGGCTTGTAAATAATGCCCACGGCGATAGCATCTGTGCCAATGGCAGAGACACCTGGGTCGATGATGGCGTAGGTGCCAGGGGCGGTGACGGCATTGAGGCCGTTGACCAAATCTTGAATAGCGCTGAGGCTGCCGTAGCCGTCGTTTTCAAGCTCAACAAGTCCAACCACATCCGCGTTGATGGCGACCAAAGCAGCAATAATCTTGTCTCGCTGCCGATTAAATTCGGAGAGGCTGTCTGCGCCCCGAGCGGTGGGGAAGCCGCCGCCGCTGCCGTCCCCATTAAAGTAGTTGAGCACGTTGAAGCTGGCAACGGTTAGGCTGCCGCCGACTGGGTCTGGCGTGGCGGTGCGTGGATTGCTGTCTACAAAGTTGATAATGCCCACTGGCTGCAGGCGGTAGGCGCTGAAGCGTTGGTCGAGAACGGCCGTTAATCCACTGACCGTTGCCCCACTCCGCAGCGGATTGGCTGCGCTCAGTCCGGGGTCTGGGTAGATGACGGGGTCTTTGTTTTGCACCCCGTTGGCATCATCCAAAATGATGCGGCTGAGATCGTTGAGTGCTTGCTGGGCATTGGCCGCAGCCCCTGGAGTCGTAATTTGCGTCGGGTTAAACAGCCGTCCCAATGACAAATCAACCGAGCCGTAGCGGGCTAAATTGTACGTTTCTGTGACGTCCAATGTTTGCGGGAATGTTACCAACATCCCTTCAAATGGTTCCAAATCAGTTAAATCGGTTAGGGGCAGGGTGATGGTAGCTGGCGTGACTGTTGCCCCACTGCTGCACAGCGACACGGTTGTCAGGGCATTCATTTCGGTGAGGAAAACGCCGCTGGCGGCACTGGTTTCTAACTCTGTCACCGTGCCTTGCAGCCGCACCACATCCCCAGGATTGACATCGACGCCAAAGCCATTGTCGTAGACGAAGATGCCTTCAGAAGTGGCTGGATTACCGTCTGCATCAGCATCCTCTTCTTGCAAATTAAAGCCTGCCAGCTCATTGACCGTGTCCTGATAGTCGCCCACAACCACCCCTTCGATAATAACGTCGGTGACGCCGTTAAGCGGGCTGCTGCTGCCGCTGCCCTGAATGTTGTGGATGAGGGTGGCGGGGTCGCCACAGATGCCAAAGCCGCCAGCCACGGTGCTAAAGTTGAAGATGTAGTCGGCGGTCATGTTGTCAATCGTGCCGTCCAGGTCGCTGACCTGGCTGGCAAAGATGGTGACGGTGCAGGTTTCGCCTGTGGCAAAATCGGCTGTGGGGTTGAGCGTGTAGCTTTGGGGGCCTCCGGTGGTAACGGCCGTTACCGCTCCGCTCACCGTGCAGTTAATATCTGCCCAACTGCCGCCCAGCGTCACTGGCTCATTAAAATTGATGCTGATGTCGGCGTTGAGGGCGACGTTGGGCATCCCGTTGACGGGGGACGTGCTGCTGACGGATGGGGGCGTGTCGCCACAGTTGGCGGCGTGGCTGCCCAACCCCGTAAAGGTGTCTTGGGGAAAACCGTTCCACTCGACAGCAGGTACAAAGGCATCCGTTTCAACGCTGTCGCCACCGCAAACGGTATTCATCCGCTGCAGGGTGTTGTTTTGTGTCGAAACATCCCCCGTTCCCCACTGGCTGCCAGGGTCAAAGCCTAGCTGTCCAATCACATCGACAATGCCACCGCTGTTACGCAGGATGATGGTGTCATCTCCGTTAAAAAATGAAGATGATGAGATGAGATCAGCTTCTGCCAAGATGGTTGCATTCGCATTATTATCGGCCACCACGTACACATCCCCATCGGCTACAACACCGCTTAAAGCGATGTTGGTCAGGGCGGTGGTGTTGCCATTGAAATAATATTCCAGCGTGTAGCCACCTACGCTCAGGTCAACGGCCGTTCCCGTCCCATTATATATTTCGATAGCTTTATTGTTGGAAGAGCCTTCAATATATTCAGAAATGAATAGCGAGGTTGCTACGGCACGGGCCGGTGTGGTGTTGATGAAAAAGGGAATGGATAAAATTGCGGTTAAAATGAGGGAACGAAGCCAAAATTTCTTTGTAAGCATGAACGATTTCTCCTGAAATGTGGAATGGGAATGGATAAGCCGCAGAAGTTATAGCGGAGCTTGTGGCATGGTGCAAAAACCGTTTCATTGCGCAGCTATTTGTTTTGCCCAATCCGCCCGAAGCTAAAGCAACGGGCTAACGAACAATGCCCCGTGAACGGGACTTTTTAACCCCAACGGGGCGTTGTTTTTTAGCTCCGCCGTTCACGGCGGTGTGGGTTAAATTTCAGGAAACAATTTCCCAGGATTGAGGATGCCGTGGGGATCAAGGGTTTGTTTCAGAGAGCGCATGACGTCAACGGCCGTTCCGTGTTCCCGCTCCATGAACTTTGCTTTGCCAATGCCCACGCCATGTTCCCCCGTGGACGTGCCGCCTAATTCAATGGCTTTCAGCACAACGGCTCTGTTTGCCTCATCCGCCTTTTGGCGAGTTGGCTCATCTTTGTGTGGAATGAGCACATGCAGGTTGCCATCCCCTGCGTGTCCAACCATATATCCAATCAAATCCAGACCTTGCAATGTTTGGCTCACGTGAGCAACCAGCGGCGGGAAGGCACTAATTGGCACAGCAATGTCCATCAGTTGCCAACGATACCCTTGTAGAAAGCGCACCATTGTTTCAAACATATGATGGCGTACATGCCACATCTTTTTCCGTTCAGCCGTATCCGTTGTGGCCTGAAAGCGAATCGCGCCTAAATCGTTGCAGATTTCTTGCACCAACGCTAAATCCAGTTCGGCCGTTTGGGCATGGGTGGCGTGGATTTCCATGAGCAGGGTGGGGAAGTTGCCCCAATTGACCCCTTCCTCACGGGTGAGCAGCCCAGATGTTTCAGCATCCAAAAATTCCAGGGCAGCAATGTCTAGCCCTGTCGATCGCAGTTCGACGACGGCGGAAACGGCCGTTTCCACACTTTCAAACGTCGCCACCACGCCGCTCATCACCGTGGACAGCGGCGCAAGCCGCAGCGTTGCTTGGGTGATGACCCCCAGCGTCCCTTCGCTGCCCACAAACAGATGCAGCAAATCATACCCCGCCGACTGTTTGATGGAGCGTGAACCGACTTGGATAAGACGGCCGTCTGCCAAAGCCACTTCCATCGCCAACACATTATCTTTGGTTGCCCCATATTTTACCGTGCGGCTGCCTGCTGCATTGTTTGCCAACATGCCGCCAATGGAGGCATTGGCTCCCGGGTCTGGGGCAAAAAAGAGGCATGCCGCCCCAGAAATTCATTCAAATCCTTGTATCCAATCCCAGGCTGCACCGTCACCTGAAAATCATCTTCATGTAGGGTAATAATTTGATCCATCCGCTGCAATGAGAGCAAAATGCCGCCAAATAGGGGGATGGGATTCCCTTCCAACGAAGAGCCAGCCCCCCAAGGGGTTAGTGGAATGTGATTTTCATTGGCAATTCGCAGCACGTTGGCCACCTGCTGCGCCGTCGTCGGCCAAACCACCACCTCGCTGAGGCTAGGTGCGTGTTGGGACATATCTTGGGCATGAAGCTGTCGTTCTGCTTCTGCTGTAGAAATATTGTCCGAGGTGACAACGGCCGTTAACGCCGCCAACACCGCCTCAGAAACCGGACTAAATTGCGCCACCTTCATCCTCTCAAAACTATACACAGATTACGCAGATTTGTTTGCCTTGTTCAATTCATTTTCTGCCCATGTCCGCAGACGGCTTACCCATTGAGTCGCTTCTTCACGAGTTAGGCAGTTTCGGAAAAATAAATAAGTGTTCAACCCGAAACTGCCTCAAGCGCAATCCGAAAAATAATATAATTTCACCCTAATTATTTTTCGGATTGCGCCTTAATCGGAAAGCGTCAATTTCCACATCATCATAACGGTAGGTAACGGCAAAGGGATTAAACCGCGCTAATTGTGCGGCAGCAATGGGGGTTTGTATATCATTCTGTTGCAACAGAAAAACCAACTCTGTCAGATCATGCGTGCGCCTAAATTCAATTTGGGCAGAAAACAGGACTGCTTTAAGCAACTTTTCAACGGCTTGCTGGGCATGGAAGTACACCACGGAAAGATGTGCATCCACGTCCTTTTTTAGCACGGTGAAGGCATAAATATCCCGGTCGGCTAATCGTAAAGCACGCTCTGCTTCTTCAATGTGCGGCTTCATATAATGTCCTGCCCTCGCGGTGCGCCCAATAATGCACCGTTCCCGGCACGCGACGACGCCGTTCGAATTCCGCTTCTGAATAAATCAACAGATCAATCCCTATACCTATCGAACCTAAAATTTGGCGTAAATGGATCATCTCTTCAATCTGGTTTTCGACACGGGGTTGAATAATCATTAAATCAAGGTCTGAATTTTCGGTGGCTTCATTACGGCCGTAAGAGCCAAATAAAATGACGCGGCTAGGATGGGCGGCCTCCACAATATGCTGCACAGTTTGTTTTAAGCGTTGTTCATCAATCATATCTCACCTCATGGAAAGTATAGCATTGTTTCTAAGTGGGACGCATCTGCAAGGTGCGTCCCACTTAAAAAGGTTACGGTGACGCTAAATCATCTGCAAAGAGAGCAAATACCGCTTCCGGATTAAACTGAGCCATCTTCACCCTCCAAAAACCATCTGTAGATTTCGCATATTTTTTTATCTGTGTAAATCTGTGTTAATCTGTGTCCAAAAATTCAGGACAGTTCTAATCATACCAAACCATTGCGAGGAAACCATGTACGAAGCAAAACCAGAACACAAATTCACGTTTGGCTTGTGGACGGTGGGCAACGTGGGGCGCGATCCATTTGGTAATCCCGTCCGTGAGCCGTTATCCCCTGTGCAAATTGTCCATCTGCTGGCTGAAGTAGGTACTTGGGGGGTCAACTTTCACGACAACGACCTCGTTCCCATCGACGCCACGCTTGCCGAACGAAATAAAATTGTGCGTGATTTTAAGCAGGCACTCAACGACACAGGGCTTGTTGCCCCCATGGCGACCACCAACCTGTTTAGCGATCCCGCCTTTCGGGATGGGGCGTTCACCAGCAACGACTCTGAAATTCGGGCGTATGCGCTGCACAAAACGATGCACGCTATTGATTTGGGTGTGGAATTGAGAGCCAAAACGTATGTTTTTTGGGGCGGACGGGAAGGCACAGAAACGGACGTAGGTAAAAATCCATTAGACGCCAGCAAATGGTTCCGCGAAGCGATCAATTTCCTCACCGAGTACGTCATTGACCAAGGGTACGATCTCAAATTTGCTTTAGAAGCAAAGCCCAATGAGCCTCGCGACGACATCTATTTAGCCACCACGGGCGCGATGTTGGCCTTCATTGAAACGTTGGATCATTCTGAAATGGTTGGGGTGAATCCAGAAGTGGCGCATGAAACGATGGCGGGATTGAACTTTTTGCACAACGTCGCCCAAGCATGGGAGATGGGCAAGCTGTTTCATATTGATTTGAATGATCAGGCAATCGGCCGTTATGATCAAGATTTCCGTTTTGGAGCCGTCAACCTAAAAAGTGCCTTCTTCTTGGTGAAATTTTTGGAAGAGGTGGGGTACAGCGGCAGCCGTCACTTTGACGCCCACGCCTACCGCTCTTCTGATTATGAAGATGTGAAGGCGTTTGCTCGCGGCTGCATCCGCACCTACCTTATCCTTAAAGAAAAAGCGGCGCAGTTTAATGCCGATGGGGAAATTCAGGGGTTGCTGGCACAAATAACGGCCGATTCTGGCACAATGGATCGCTACAAAGGCAGCTACACGCCCAATAAAGCCGTCACGCTCAAAGCCCACCGCTTCGACCGTCTGGCGCTGGGGCAACGTTCGCAGCCTTACGAACGGCTGGATCAGCTTGTTGTGGAGTTGTTGTTGGGCGTGCGGAAATAGCAAAAACAGGACACAGATGAACACTGATTATAAGACAAATATCAGTGTTCATCTGTGTCCAATAAAGGAACAATATGCGTTATTTTATCGGTATTGATAGTTCTACGACGGCGACGAAGGCGTTGTTGATGGCCGAAAATGGGGATGTGGTTGGCGTGGCATCCGCCACGTATGGGGTTGAGACGCCGCAGCCGCTGTGGAGCGAGCAGCATCCGAGCTTGTGGTGGCAGGCGACGGTGGCGGCTGCGCGGCGGGTGTTGGCGGAAACGGCCGTTTCCCCACAAGCGATCCGTGCCATTGGCCTGACGGGACAAATGCACGGGCTGGTGCTGCTGGATGCTCAGGGGGAAGTGCTGCGCTCCGCGTTACTTTGGAACGATCAGCGCACAGGGGCAGAATGTGATGAAATGCGCCAACTTGTTGGCAAGCAGCGGCTCATCGAGATTACGGGGAATGATGCCCTGACGGGCTTTACCGCGCCTAAAATCTTGTGGGTTAAAAATAACGAACCGGACATTTACGGCCGTATTGCCCACATCCTCCTGCCCAAAGATTACGTCCGCTTGCAGCTAACGGGCGAATACGCCACAGACAAGGCGGGTGGGGCAGGGACGCAGCTTTTTGACCTGCGCCAGCGGGATTGGTCGCAGGAGGTCGTGGCGAAGTTGGGCATTGACCCAGTTTGGCTGCCGAAGACGCTTGAGGGAACGGCCGTTACCGGACATCTCACCCCCCAAGCGGCCAAAGCAACTGGCTTGCCAGCGGGTATCCCCGTCATGGCGGGCGGGGGCGATCAGGCGGCCAACGCGGTTGGCACAGGGGCAGTGGTTGATGGCATTGTGGCGCTCAGTTTGGGTACGTCTGGGGTGATTTTTGCCAGCAGCGAGCAGCCAATTGTGGAGCGGAACGGCCGTTTGCACGCTTTTTGCCACGCCATGCCAAACAAATGGCACCTCATGGGGGTCATGCTTTCGGCAGCGGGCAGCCTGCGCTGGTGGCGGGACGCAGTTGCGCCTAACGTTGATTTTGCTGACCTGCTGGCTCCGGCAAATGAGGTGCCAGCAGGTAGCGAAGGGCTGCTCTTTTTACCTTACCTCACGGGTGAGCGTACTCCGCATCCCGATCCGCTGGCGCGTGGCGGCTTTGTGGGTTTAACAACCCGCCACGGGCAAGCGCAGATGACGCGGGCGGTGCTGGAAGGGGTTGCTTTTGGTCTGCGGGACAATTTGGAGCTGATGCGATCTGCTGGTTTGGCTGAAATTAGCCAAATTCGCGCGGCTGGCGGCGGCTTACGCAGCCGGCTGTGGCGGCAAATCTTGGCCGATGTGCTGCAAACGGAGATTGTGACGGTGAACACGACGGAAGGGGCAGCATACGGCGCAGCAATTTTGGCTTTGGTGGGTGCGGGGGCGTCTGCCTCAGTTGAAGAAGCGTGTGCCGCTTTGGTTCGGGTGACGGGGAGGACGGAACCTGGGGCGGATACGGCCGTTTACAATCAACTCTATCCCATCTATCAACAGCTTTATCCTGCACTCAAGCAGACGTTTACGGCGTTGTCTTTGCAGAACGATGCCATTTAGACACCGTTTCGCTGTATTTGGGGGATTGATGGCGGAAATAAGTGTCGTACAGCTCGGCGTAATGGCCGCTTTGCTTCATTAACGCCTCATGGCTGCCTTGCTCAATGATCCGTCCCTTTTGCAGGACGATGATCCGGTCGGCCGTTCGCACGGTAGAGAGGCGGTGGGCGATGATGATCGCGGTGCTGTTTGCCATGATCAGGTTGAGTGCCTGCTGAATTTGGGATTCCGTGAAGGGATCGACGCTGGCAGTTGCTTCATCAAGAATGAAGATGCGGGGGGATTGCACCAGAACGCGGGTGAGAGCCACAAGCTGCCGCTGCCCCATCGAGAGGCGGCCGCCCCGTTCGCCCACTTGGCTGTTGAGGCCGTCGGGCAACGTTTCTAGCCATTCCCCCTCCCCAATGCGTCGAGCCATCGCTTCAATTTCGGCATCGGTGGCGGTGGGACGGCCGTAACGAATATTGTCCGCCACGGTTCCCGCAAACAGAAACGGAATCTGCGACACAATGCCAATTTGGTGGCGGAACGCTGTCAAATCGAGACTGCGTAAATCACGCCCGTCGATGCAAATTTGCCCTTCCTGAAACTCGTAATAACGGGCAATGAGCTTGATAATGCTCGATTTGCCAGCCCCAGTATGCCCCACTAAAGCAACGCTTTCCCCAGGGGCAATGGTCAGGCTGAAGTTGTCTAGCACCTGTTCCTGCTCAGAGTAGCGGAAGTAAACGTGCTCAAAGCGAATTTCCCCTTGCAAATGGGAGATTGTTTGGCTGTCGGTTTGGCGAACGGCCGTTTCCACATCCATCAGGGCAAAAACACGCTCTGCGGCAGACAGCCCCGCCTGAAACTGGCTCCAAAAGGCAGAAAGATTGGTTACGGGGAACCAAAAGCGTTCAATGGTGGAAACAAATAGATACCAAGCCGCAATGGTGATCGCCCCAGCAACGGCACTCCGTCCACCAAAAAAAATGAGAACGGCCGTACCAATGCCTGCTAAAATATTGAGCACTGGAAAAATATTGGCAATGACAAAGCCTCGCCGCACGTTAATTCTGTAAGATTGCTGATTTACCAACAAAAAGTCATCATAAATCGCCTGCTCTTGACGAAAGTTTTTAGCCACGCGAATGCCCGTCACCGCCTCCTGAATCGCTTTGTTCACTTCCCCCATTGCCCGTGACCCCTGCTGCGTCACCCGCCGCGCCAGCTTGCGAAAGGTAAGCGCAGCCAAGGCAACAAATGGCGCCATCGCCAGCACCAGCAGCGTCAGCCGCCATTCGATGCCAAATAGAACGGCTATCAAAATGATTGCCACGGCTAACTGATTGATGACGTCGGTGCTTAAAATAATGACCTCGCCAAACGCCTGCGTATCGCTGGTGATCCGGCTGACAATGCGGCCAGAGCTATATTCATCGTAAAACGAAATGTCTTGTTGGATCGTCGCCTGAAAAGCGTCTTGACGCATGGCTGCAATAATGTCGGCAATCACTTCAGAGGAAAGCTGGCGGCGTATCCAGTTGAGCACCCAGTTGCCAATGCCGGTAAGAAAGACGACGCCAATGAGTAGCGGAATGAGGCGGTCGTCTTCGCCATCGGCCATGACGCCTACGCTGTTGGAGACGATGAGCGGCAGGGCGGCGCCCGCAAGCGCCATGAGAAAGACGCAAAGGGTGACAATGATCACTTTGCGCCGGTGGGGGCGAAAGTAGGCCAGAATACGTTTGAGAAGTTCTTTGTCGCTATATTGTCGGTCGTATGCTTCGGCTTCTAGGCCACCCAACACAGCTGCCATAAATTTTCCTATGTGATAGGTAGAGACGTTGCATTGCAACGTCTCTACAGAATTCGTTGTCCCAACAGGGAAGCTGCCAATTCGGCCGTTTTGTTCATGGCATCCAAAAGCGGAACACAGAGTTTCGCAGAGAAGGCACAGAGTTCCACAGAGAAAATCTGTGCAATTCGTGCAATCTGTGGATAAAATTTTTCATCCTTCGTGGCTTCGGCGTGCCTCTCGACAGGCTCGATAGCCACTCAGTCGGACGGTGCGCTGCGGCGCGTGTTGTATCCTGTATAAATAAGACGCAGATTACCATGATCTTTCTGATCTTTCTGATCATGCAAATCAGGAAAATCAGGAAAATCAGCGTTCTGTTTTTATTCTTGGTGGTGCACACTGCCTCTTTTGAAAAATAATTGATGCCGTAATTGTGACCCAACCGGCCAAATACAGCAACCGCTCTTGCCCGCGGGGCACGGTTTTTCAGTAGTCATCCATTGGGACGCGGATTAACTCGGAAGACGCGGATAATAAATCGAAATCAGCGTTCGTCTGCGTTAATCTGCGTCCTATCCCTTTTGAAACCTGACTACTGAAAAACCCTAGCCCGCGGGGGCGCACTAAAATGTTATTAGAAACCGTAGGGGCTGGCCTTGTGCCTGCCCAGACTTGGGCGACCACAAGGGTACGCCCTTACCTAACAGGTTTTTACTGCACCCTGCCAGCGGGATCAAAAAAGCGCAGCCGTGCTAAACACGACTGCGCCTTTCCATTAAAGTGACAGTCACCTACGAGGTGACTGTCACTTAAAGCAAGAATTCAGGATGAAATTACCGCTCCAAATCATACTGATAGATGTTTTGTAGTTCCGTACCGCCCGTTGGATCAACGCCAAAGCCAATGACTTCGGGGCGAGCCGCAGCAACAATCAGGCGCAAGAAAGCAGGAATAACCGGGAGTTCCTGCGAGAAGATGCGCTGTGCTTCCTTGTGGCTTTCTTCATATTCTGGCGTTCCGGGCAAGGATGAAAGTGCTGTATTACAAGCCTGATCAAACGCTTCATTGCTCCAGCCTGTATTGCCAGCAGCACCCCAGCCGCCCAAACCTTCTTCTTCTGGGCCCGTGATTTGGCTGGTTAG
>UOEU01000903.1_pt1 | contig 12135 bp, 7 predicted proteins | sample 1989311 | NCBI WGS metagenome assembly UOEU01 (sample SAMEA4712195, study PRJEB27164) | hydrothermal vent metagenome | biome: marine basaltic hydrothermal vent biome; feature: marine hydrothermal vent; material: mineral | place: Pacific Ocean | collected 2011-06-14/2011-07-23 | depth 1719 m | reverse complement strand
TTGGGATTTATTTTGGGAACGGCCGTACTCCTCAAATCTCGCACTTGGATAGCAATTGTCTGCTTTATAGGAACTATTGCTACATGGCTTTGGCTGGCAATAGACATTTTACAGCCTTAGCAATTTTCTATCCCAGCCTGTTTACCTATGACAATTTATAGATTGTCTCCATAAAACAGTTCTAATTGTCTCTTTGCAAAATCGGATTGTCTCTGTACAGTTAGGCTATTCGTAACCGTTCAGACCCTAAGAGGCTGTTTGAAATATGACAATACCCCCAATTGAAGGTTCAATTGAGGGTATTATGATAAACATACAAAGACAAGCATACCAAAGTGACCTGAAAGATCAAGAATGGAACCTTATCAATCCGTTGTTACCCAATATCAGTACCGTTGGCAGTCGGGGTAGGCCACAAGAGTGGCCGTTGCAGGAAATTCTCAATGCAATTTTCTATATTTTGAAGGCAGGATGTCCTTGGCGCATGATGCCGCACGATTTGCCACCCTGGCAGACTGTCTATTATCACTATCGTAAATGGAGCAAAGATGGGACTTGGGAACAGCTTAATGAAGCATTGCGTTCCCAAGTTAGACAACAAGCAGGACGAAAAGCAGACCCAAGTGCGGCCATTATTGATAGCCAATCAGTAAAAACGACGGCTATAGCTGGAGAAAGAGGGTACGATGCTGGTAAAAAGGTGACGGGGCGTAAACGTCACGCAGCAGTTGATACAATGGGGTTGTTACTCCTAGTCGTGGTGACAGTAGCTAGTGTCCAAGATCGTGATGGAGCGAAACAGCTCCTCACAGCTTTACGACAACGTTCTGTATGGGTTCATTTGCAACACATTTGGGCTGATGGGGGATATAGTGGGCGACTTATTGCTTGGGTAAAGGAAAAAATTGGCTGTGTTTTAGAGATTGTTAAACGGGATAAAGGTATTAAGGGATTCCAGTTATTGCCACGTCGTTGGGTAGTTGAGCGAACCTTTGGCTGGTTAAACCATTATCGTCGATTGAGTAAAGATTATGAAGAATTACCAGAAAATAGCGAAGCGTTTATTTATGTAGCAATGACGCATCTTATGGTGCGACGTCTAGCTAGATGTCGCACTACCTGTCCCTAAGGCTATTTTTAAAACAGCCTCTAAGAAACAACACGTTTCTCTCTAGGAATCTCAAAACCTCTGTGTTCTCTGTGGCTTTTTTCAGTAAAATCTTCACTTTATCTTAAAAATCGCAGCGAAAGTCGTCCAATTATGCTGTTCAAAAAGTCATCGGTTGCCTGACTGGCTGCCAAGAGTTGCGTTCCCATGCTGTATGTAGGATAAGGTCGCATTGCGTCCGCCAGGCCGCGCAGCTTGATATTGTGCTGCATTGTCAAACTAATCTCGCTAATCATTTCCCCAGCGCGTGGCGCAACGATGGTGGCTCCTAGAATACGGCCGTTTTCATCCACAACTATCTTGATAAACCCACGCTGAGCCTGATCAACCACCGCTCGATCCAGTCGATCCAAATCTTGTTTAAGGACAGTTACCCCCTCGCCAAACTGCTGTTGTGCCGCAACGGCCGTTAATCCCACTTGGGCCACCTCTGGCTCTGTAAAAATAGTGTACGGCAACACTTTAGGCATCCCCTTACTTTTCCCAGGCAAAAGGGCGTTTCGCACGGCGGTAAACGCCTGCCAACCTGCCAAATGGGTAAATTGCGCCCCACCAATACAGTCGCCAGCAGCAAAAATATGAGCAACATTGGTCGTTAGCGTGTCATCAACCTGAATCCCTTTTGAGGAATACGCAACACCCGCCATCTCTAAATCTAGCCCCGCTACATTGGGGCGTCTGCCCGTTGCTACCAGCAGCATGTCCCCTTGAATCGTTTCTGTTTTTCCAGTTGTTTGGTTTTCGACAGATAGCTGGAAGCTGTTGTGGGTGTGGGAAACGGCCGTTGCCAATCCAGCCACAAAATTAACCCCCTCCCCCGCCAAAATCGTTTGTAACAGTTGCCCAACATCCCCCTCTTCTGCTGGCAAAAATGCTATATCAACCAGCGTCACCGCAGCACCCAGCCGCGCATACGCCTGAGCAATCTCCACACCAACTGCCCCTGCCCCAAGAATCAGCAAATGGGTTGGCAGGCGATCATTGTCAAAAATTTGTTCATACGTCAAAAAGGGAACATCTCGCAAACCAGGAACGGGCGGAATAAATGGGTGCGCCCCCGTGGTGATTACAAATTTCTTGGCAGTAAGCACAGATTCTCCAACCTGAACGTGATGACTATCCAAGAAGTGGGCTTCACCCAGAAAAACATCCACACCCTGCGCCGTCAATGTTTCAGGGGTTTCGTGTTGATAAACATCCGCAATTGCCTTCTGCACAGTGACCCGCACCTGCACCATATCCACCACAGGCTTGCCAACCGAAACGCCAACAGCCTGTGCCGTGCGTGCCGTGTGCGCCACTTTTGCGACGTGCAGCAACGCTTTGCTCGGCACGCAGCCCGTCCATGTGCAATCCCCGCCCAGCCGATGCTTTTCAACAAGCGCAACCCGCACGCCTAACTTATGAGCAAATTCAACGGCCGTTAATCCACCAGACCCCGCCCCAATGACCATTAAATCATATTCATTTTGCGCCATCATCATTCCTTTATCTCTCTGCGTCTGCGCGGACTATGGTGCTGTTCTTGGAGTATATTCCATAGCTGGAGATGTTTGGGTGTGGGATGTGGAGGGAAGCGGTATTTGGAGCGGCTGCAACGCTTGGAAAGCGACTTGATTAAAGTGGCAAAGGGTTGTTGATTGGCATGGCATTGAAGACGGCAGGACGGCCGTATTGTGAATCGCTACTGCAACGCAGCCTGCTGTGCAAAGACGGCCACACCCTACCCTTCGCCCCCCCCACTCACCATCCAAAAACAAGAAATAGATTAGACCATAACCCAAATTGAAGCTGTGATTGCAAAATAACAGAGGTGTAGTCAAAGTAAACGGCACAGAAATCATTTTCAAGACCACTTATCTCTCTATCCTCATTCCCCAGCTTTTCGTTTAAGCATTTGAATAATTGGCTCAGAAATCCATAAACCAACACTTTGTAATTTGCGTAAAGATTGTTCAACCGATTCAATCAACCTACGATCTTTGGCAAGAATCAAAATTGTCCCTGTTCCCATTGTATGAACGTCAAGGGAGTGTGCACATTTTTTGGCTAACATATCATCCAAAACTGGCGTGTATTCGGTATACTTGAGCGCAAAACTCAAAACTTCGGTTTCACCTACTCCCAAATCCCATCGAATGACATCAGGCGCAGGAAGGATGGAAACCTTTTTTAGCCAATTTAGCTTTGGCACTATTTTTGCAGCTAGATCAAGGTGAGAGCCGTTTACAATTTCCTGCCAAACAGCTTCTGGAACAACAATTTCAGGGAATAGTTCTGGCAGAATAAAAGAGAGATCGCCATTGCACAATAAAATTAAGGGTGAAGCATTAAGAACGACTTTTTTTACGGGCATGGCGCAATTCTTCTTCTAATTGGTCAGGTGTATATTGAATTGTCGAGACATTATACCGAGATAGTAAGGACAAAAAATCATATCGAGAAAGTCCTGCAATTTCGGCAGCCTTATCTTGGCTAATCATTTCAGATTCATACCATTTAACGACGGCAGCATATTTCATTTCTTGGACAAATTCTGCTGGAGATTTACGTAAAGCTGAAAATGCCGATTTTGGCAACTTTATAGGATAGGTTTCAATGCTCATATCTTGTTCCTTTTATTGTTACTGCTAACGTCATAAGATTTGTCCTCTTGTTCTTTATGCTGCTTTCATTATAGCATAGATTAGTGGCCAACAGGCTAAGAAACTGAGTGATGACGCAAACACGCCTTTGCAATCCTAGCCGCTTTTACGTCTACGCTAATGCCATCTCCCGTTGGGACACTCATTGTGCTGTCCTCAACGTTTAAGACAAATAGTGGGTCGGCAATATCTTCGGCATAGTAGCGATCTGTGGCTGAAATATCCCCAGAGGGTACAAAGTTAGGCAAGGTGAGAATTGCCCGCACGGTCAATTCTCGTTTCTAACATGCCGTCGTACCACATTTGGATGTTAGCAGCTTGGGCTATGTCATAGATTTTTAATCCGCTGCTAAAGTCGCCAACCTACCCCACCTTCATGTTGATGATCCGTCCAGCGTTCAGAACAAAAATAAGGGGAAAGAATTGACAGGGGGTTAAAATGTGTTAATCTATATAGGCGAACGTTCGCCTATTGTGTGATGAAATGAACTGAAGGGAAGAATGACAAAACGGATTACCCTCAAAGATGTAGCCAAACAGGCTGGCGTTAGCTACCAAACCGTCTCCAAAGTTCTCAGGGGACAGGGAAACGTCACGGCTGAAACGGCGACTCGCATTCAAACGGCCGTTCAAGAACTAGGCTACCGTCCCAACGTTCGGGCGCGTAATTTGCGCGTACAGCACAGCCACCTGATTGCGTATTCTTGGCCGCCAGAGCCACCCGATGTCTACAACCCCATTTTAGAAAAATTCCTACAGAGTATTATTGAAGCCACCGAAGCATTGGGTCACCATATTTTGGCCTTTTCCTGGCAGCAAAAATCAGACTTGGCAGTAGAAGGGTATCGAGACCTCATCCAATCGGGGCAAATAGACGGCTTAATTCTCTCATCCGTTGAGTTTAATGATTCACGCGTCGCTTATCTGATGGATTTGAATTTTCCCTTTGTCGCTTTTGGACGCTCCAACCCAGAGTGGGACTTCCCCTATGTAGACATAGACGGCAGCGACGGCATTCAGCAGGTTACCAACCATTTGCTGCAACAAGGCCATCGGCGCATTGCCATACTTGCCTGGCCCGAAACATCCCGCACAGGGGAAGATCGGCTGCACGGTTATTATGAAGCGATGCGGCAAGCCAATGTGAACATTGAACCAGAGTGGGTCATTCGCGGAGAAAACACGACCTCTGTAGGCTATAAGATGGCTGAACAACTGTTGCAGCTTACGCCAGCCAAACGCCCCACCGCCCTCATTTGTCTGAGCGACACAATGGCGATTGGGGCTATGAATGCCGCCCAAAATATCGGTTTTGTCGTCGGTCAGGATATCGCAATCACTGGTTTTGATGATGTACCTCTTATTCAATACATGCGCCCTCCCCTAACCACAGTTCGCCAACCAATCTGGGAAGTTGGGCAGCGCATTATTGAGCTGCTCTTTCAAGCAATGGCTGGGGAAATCTCCTTGGAGCGCCATATTTTACTCAAGCCAAAGCTGATTATTCGCCAATCTACAGAAGGAACGGTAACGAATGAGTGATCAAGCCGTTATTTTTGATCTGGATGGGGTCTTGACAGACACATCCGAATATCATTATCACGCTTGGCATCGTCTGGCTGATGAAGAAAATTTACCCTTCAACCGTCAAATAAACGAACAACTGCGGGGTGTTTCACGGCAGCGTTCGTTAGAGTTCATTCTAAACGGGCAAACAGTTGACCCCGCAAAACTCAGCGAAATGATGAACCGTAAAAACGACTACTACGTTGAATCTCTACAGAACATTGCCCAGCAAAACCTGTTGCCCGGCATGTTGGCTATCTTGCAAACGTTAAAGGCCAGAGGTACGAAGTTGGCAGTCGGTTCGGCCAGCAAAAACGCCCAATTTGTTTTACAAAGGCTGGGTATCCTCCCCTACTTTGACGTGGTGGCCGACGGCCATAGCGTTAGCCAAAGCAAACCCGCCCCCGACCTATTCCTCTTCGCTGCCCAACAGTTAGGAGTTTCCCCCGACCATTGTACGGTAGTGGAAGATGCCACTGCGGGGATTGAAGCGGCTCTGGCGGCGGGCATGTGGGCTGTGGGGATTGGCCCACAAGAACGAGTAGGGCGCGCCCACGTTCATTTTGCCGATACACAAGCCCTCTGTGATGCTGATTTGGAAACAATCATCCACAAACTTGGAAACAGTGAGCAAGGCTGGTTAGTAACCGAAAATGAGTACACGCCCGCAAAACTAAACCATAAAGAAACCATTTTCACCATTGGCAACGGCTATTTGTGCAGCCGAGGAGCTTACCCAGAACGGCACGAAAACGAAAACCGCACCACCTTTATTCACGGCGTTTTTGACGACATGCCCGTTAGCTTTACCGAGCTGGCTAATGTTCCTGACTGGACAAACTTGGAATTGTTCGTCGCCGGAGAACGATTCTCTCTGGCAGAGCCGGAAGGTGAAATTTTGGCTTATCGTCGCCAGCTAAATTTGAAGACGGGCCTTTTACAACGACAGCTAACCTGGCGCAGCCCTCAGGGACGCATGATACGTCTGGAAGATGAACGTTGGTGCAGTCTGGCTAACCAACATCTGGTCGGCTTACGCTGTGCCATTACGCCCCTCAACTTCAGCGGCCAAATCGAACTGCATACCGGACTGATGGGGCATACGGACAATCAGGGTTTGCGCCATATGGATATCCTCGATCAAGGAAATGCAGCGGGTCTGATCTGGCTGCATAGCCAAACCCGCCACACGCATATTGAAATCGGCCAGGCGATGCAGGTGACGGCGCAGGGATCAGAGCTGGGTACACTTTGGCAAACGGTTTGGGACAGTTGGGGGCAACCAACGCTGTTTATTTCGGCCGCAGCCACGGTGGGGCAGGCGATAACAATTACAAAGCTGGTATCAACAGTTACCAGCCAGGATAGCGAAGATGTCGGGCAGCGGGCTATAGAATTGTTGCGGGGTGCTGATTACGGCCGTATCCAAACCAACAGCATTGCCGAATGGGCCAAAACCTGGGCCAATAGCGACGTGATCATCGAAGGCGATCCCAAAGCACAGCTGGCAATGCGCTTTAACCTCTTTCAACTCCTGATTGCCGTGCCCAGACAAAACGAACGAGTAAGCATTGGCGCTAAAGCCCTCAGCGGCTATGGCTACCGGGGACACGCTTTCTGGGACACAGAAGTCTTCATCCTGCCCTTTTTCACCTTCACCCAGCCGCGCCTGGCCCGCAATTTATTGATGTACCGCTATCACAACCTGCCCGGCGCCAGGGAAAAAGCGGCTATGAACGGTTTTGAAGGTGCCCAATTTCCCTGGGAAAGTGCCGCCGACGGCACGGAAGTCACCCCGCGCTGGGTACCCAGCTTTGAAGACCCAACCGAACTGATTCGCATTTGGCCCGGCGACATTGAAATTCATATTACGGCCGATATTGCTTACGCCACCTGGCTCTACTGGCAAGCAACCGCAGACGATGCCTGGATGCGTGATTATGGGGTTGCGCTAATCCTAGAAGGCGCCGTCTTCTGGGGCAGTCGGGTTGAGCAAGAGGCAGATGGCTATTATCATCTGCGCGACGTCATTGGGCCAGATGAATACCATGATCACGTCGATGACAACGCCTACACCAACCAGATGGTCGCTTGGCATTTGCAAACGGCTCTGGATATGTTGGCCTGGTTACGGGCACACGCTCCCACCCGACATGCTCAGTTGGTTGAGAGCCTTGATTTAACGGCCGTTCGCTTACAACTCTGGAACAGCGTCAGCCAGCGCATGTTCATCAACCAAAACACCGACGGCTTAATCGAGCAATTCAGCGGCTATTTCGACTTGATAGATGCCGATATTGCCGTGTTGCGCGACCCAGCAAGAACCCAATCAATGCACACCATTCTGGGTATCGAAGGCGCCAATCAGGCACAGGTTCTCAAGCAGCCCGACGTCCTGATGCTGCTATATCTGTTGCGAAACCAATACTCCCCAGAAGAAATCAAGGTCAACTGGGATTATTACCATCCCCGCACCGACCATGAACACGGCTCCAGCCTGGGGCCAGCAATCACCGCCATTCTAGCCTGTTTAATGGCCGATCCAGAAGAAGGGTACGCTCACTTCATGCGAGCCGCCACAGTAGATTTAGAAAACAGTCGCCTAAATGCCGACGATGGCATTCACGCCGCATCGGCTGGTGCTTTGTGGTTGGCAACCGTTTTTGGGTTTGCTGGGCTGCGCCTGGAGCCTGAAAAGTATGCGTTTTCACCCCAACTCCCCAGCCATTGGACACGTCTGGCTTTCAGCTTGGAACTGCGTGGGGAAAAAATGTGGGTTGAGATTCGACCAGGCCAATCTGTTACCGTCAAGAATCAAGGAAAAGAGGCATGACTCGGGATCGAGTATGCTTTTATTGATATTGGCATGAATAATTATTTTTGCTATAATATTACGCAAGCGATTGCATAAAAGTTGCAGCATTATAAATATGACCAAACCACCTACCTTACGCGAAGTTGCTAGACGCGCCGGAGTTTCGATTTCCACAGTTTCCCGGGTACTAAATGATCAGCCTGGGATTGGTGCTAAAACACGCGCTCGCGTATTAACCATTGCTAAGGAATTGCAGTTTATTCCCAATGCAGCCGCCCAAAATCTAGCCACAAAACGTACCCGCAATATTGGCCTGATCACGTATAAATGGCCTGTATCCCCCCGTTTTATCGCATCTTCTTTAGATTCTGTTGGCATTAACGAGGCGTGCCAAAATGCCGAGTATCATCTTCTAACTACCCTTGTTGATAAACAGGCAATGAAACATGCGCTTCAACTGCCAATGGTGCGCGAAAAGCGTGTTGATGGTTTGATTTTGGCTGGTCCAGCGATCAAATCTTCTTTTATTTTGGAGCTTTACAACAGTGGTCTCCCTATTGTCTTGTTAGACAACCGATTGCAGGGAACAGACATAGATTGTGTTTTGCATGAAAATGAGGCCGGTGCCTATCGCCTTACGAAACATCTGATTACAGAACATCAGCATGAAACGATCCTGTTTCTTTCAGGCCCAGACACGTGGCTTAGCAGTCAGGAACGTGCGGCTGGTTATGGCCGTGCCTTGGCAGAGGCATCGCTTCAATCTCATATCATGTATATGCCTAACACAACGGTCGAAACGGGGATGGAAACGATGGAAAAAGCTCTGTCTGAAGTTCCCAACCTCACGGCCGTTGTTGCTGTCAACGATGCGGTGGCTATTGGGGCGATACGGAGTTGCAAAGCAAACGGCCGTTCCGTCCCCGAAGATGTAGCCATCGTTGGCTTTGACAACATCGGCTGGGCTGATCTACACGATCCCCCCCTGACAACAGTCCATGCTTTTGGTGAAGAAATGGGCTATCAAGCCGCCCAACGCCTCTTCAATCTCATCGAAACCGACGCCAACCAGGAACACATCAGACTCAGATTGCGAGTAGGCACTAAGCTGGTCATTCGCTGCTCGTGTGGCTGCCAGGAACAATAAATTAAGGCTCTTTGGGATATCATGGGGTGAACCCCATATCTGGATTAGGAGTAGAGGCTTCAGCCGAGTCTCGCGGCACATGTTCCGGCTAAAGCCTCCACTCCCCCTGAGTTCCTAAAGAGCCTAAATTAATCATGATGGTTGATGGTTAGTCATTAGTCCTGGCAACCAGCCACCAGCAACTATCAAACACAAGAGTCGTTTGCCTGACCTGGACGGACTGCAAACGACTCTTCAATAGCTCTCCATCCATACCGGAGGAAAACCGAGAGATTGTAACACATCTAACCTAGATGTGAACGCCTCATTCGGATTCTCACGACCGGCGCGGCTGGTAGAAAAGGAGACAATGATTGACAAAAAAAACTTTCAATTTCAATCCTGTTATTTAATAAAAGATTTTGAAGTGAGGAGAAACCGAATGTCAAAAAGATATATGTTTATTTTTAGTTTGTTACTGTTGTTAGGCATGATCCTGGTTGCCTGCGGCGGCTCAACAGAAGAGACAGCCACCGAGGAACCTGACCAGTCCGCCGAAGTATCGGAAGAAACAGGCGCGGAGGAAGTAGAATCGGAAGAAACGACGGAAGAAGAAACGGCCGTTTGCTTCACAGACGTAGAAGACGGTGCAACCATCGTCTTTTCCGGTTGGGGTGATGAGACAGAGCAGCAAATCTACCGCGACTCCATCGACAGATTCGCTGAGGTCTGTCCTGGCGTCACCGTCGATTACCAACCCATCCCCGCCGATTTTCAGACAAAATTGAAGGCATCCATGGCTGGCGGCATCGCCCCTGACGTTTTCTACGTAGACGACCAGCTAATGACCGCTTTTGGCCCCACAGGCCAACTATTGCCGTTGGATGATTTTATGGCCGATGCAGGGGTTAGTCGCAGTGACTTCATCCCTTCATTGCTGTCCATCTTTACGCTCAATAATGTGACCTATGCCCTACCCAAAGATTGGGGGACGCTGGGTCTGGTTTACTTGCCTGCTGCATTTGAAGCCGCCGGTATAGATGAGCCAACCGTCGATTGGGACTGGGACGATCTAAATGCAGCCGCAGCAGCCATCACCGCCACTGGTGAGTACGCTGGTTTCTGCCAAAATGCAGATTGGGCGCGTTTTGCCCCTTGGGCCTTTGGCAACGGCGGTGCTTATGCCACCGACGACTTTAGCGCACCTACCTTGAATACGTCTGAAGTGCTGGAAGCGGCCGAATACGTTGCCGGAATGTACGCTGATGGCAACCTTGTCTCTGCGGCCGACGTTGGCGCTGGCTGGTGTGGCGAAGCCATTGGCAAAGAGCTAGTTGGCATGACCTACGAAGGCGGCTGGATGGTTAACTACATGCGTAACGATTTCCCTGACGTCAACTGGGTGGCGCAAGAACTGCCCACCGGCCCTGAAGGGAAAGCAGACATTATCTTCACCAACGGCATTGGCGTGAACGCAGCCACGAAGTACCCGCAAGCCGCAGCAGCCTTTACCACCTTCGTCACTGGAGCAGCCAATCAGGGCGAAATCGTTGCCACCGGCTTTGCTTACTCCACGCATCCAGAACAGTTGGATGATGTCGTAGACCCCAACGATGCTGCCATCGCTCGCGGCGGTACGTTTGAACTGACCCGCGTCGCTTACTGGGGACCAAACACTGGCAAAGTGAACGATGCCGTTAGCCAAGCATTGGAACGAATCTACTTAGGCGATCAGGATGTTGCTGAAGCCTTTGCCCAAGCACAAGACGAAGCGGCCGAATTTCTGATCGGCGGCGGTGCTGACGTCAGCGAAGGTATTGCCGTAGCCGAGGACAATGCCTGTCCGCTGAGTGATCTAGAAGATGGCGCAACCATCGTATTCTCCGGTTGGGGCGACGAGACGGAGCAGCAGATTTACCGCGACTCCATTGACCGCTTTGCCGAAGTTTGCCCCGGCGTCATCGTAGATTACCAACCCATCCCCGCCGATTTCCAGACGAAGCTGAAGGCATCTATGGCTGGCGGAACGGCTCCCGATGTTTTCTACGTAGACGATCAGTTGATGACCGCTTTTGGCCCCACCGGCCAGATATTGCCGCTGGATGATTTTATGACAGAAGCAGGCACCGGGCGTGGCGCGTTTATCCCGGCACTGCTGTCCATCTTTACCCTTGACGGTGAGACGTATGCCCTGCCCAAGGATTGGGGGACGTTAGGTTTGGTTTACCTGCCGGAAGCGTTTGCCGCTGCTGGTATTGATGAACCCACGGTCGATTGGGGCTGGGATGATCTGAAAGCGGCCGCTGAAGCGATCGCCGCTACAGGCGAGTATGCTGGTTTCTGCCAAAATGCAGATTGGGCGCGTTTCGCCCCCTGGGCCTTTGGTAACGGCGGCTCTTATGCCAGTGAAGATTTCACAAGCTCCGAAGCTGGCAGCAATGCCGTCATCGAAGCGGCCACCTACGTGGCCGAAATGTATGCTGATGGCAGTCTAGTTGCCGCGGCCGATGTTGGCGCTGGCTGGTGTGGCGAAGCCATTGGTAAAGAGCTGGCGGGTATGACCTACGAAGGTGGTTGGATGGTCAACTACATGCGTAACGAGTTCCCCGATGTGAACTGGGTGGCACAAGAGTTGCCCACCGGCCCTGTCGGCAAAGCAGACATCATCTTCACCAACGGCATCGGCATAAATGCCGCTACTTCTTACCCACGAGCGGCGGCCGCTTTTGCCATCTTTGTCACCGGTGCTGAAAATCAGGGTGAAATTGTAGCCACTGGTTTTGCTTACTCAACGCATCCAGAGCAACTCGACATG
>UOEU01000417.1_pt1 | contig 12283 bp, 14 predicted proteins | sample 1989311 | NCBI WGS metagenome assembly UOEU01 (sample SAMEA4712195, study PRJEB27164) | hydrothermal vent metagenome | biome: marine basaltic hydrothermal vent biome; feature: marine hydrothermal vent; material: mineral | place: Pacific Ocean | collected 2011-06-14/2011-07-23 | depth 1719 m | reverse complement strand
CGCTGAATGAGTTGGGACACACCGTCTTTATTGACCAAGATTTGCGGACTGGAGAGGCGTGGCTGGATCGGATTGATGCCGAAATCAAAGCGGCCGATTATTTAATCCTGCTGCTCTCGGCCGATTCGATTGATTCTGAGATGGTGCGTTCCGAAATTAGTCGGGCAAACGAATATCAAAAAGCGCAGGGAAAGCCACAGCTATTGCCCGTGCGCGTTGCCTTTGACGGGATGCTGCCTTACGCTATCGCCGCTTTTTTGAACCCGAAGCAGTATGTCGTTTGGCAATCGCCAGCCGACAATGAGGCGGTTGTGGCGGCAATTGTGCAGGCGATTGACGAGACGCTGGGCGACCTGCCCGATCCATTTTCGCAAATTCCAGAAACAGAGGCGGCTTTGTCAGAAGACGGCCGTTACCTCACCTCTAGCCAAACCAGCCCACCTCCGTCTCCCGAATTTGACCCGCGCTTTATCAAACGACTCACCGCGCCCGGGGGCGCAGTCCGATTCAGTGACAAGCTGTACGTTGAGCGGGACGAAGACGGGGATTTACACACAGAAATTGTGCAGTGGGGGGCAACCATCACCATCCGCGCCCCGCGCCAAACGGGAAAAACCTCGCTGCTGATGCGCGGCTTGCACCACGCCCGCCAAAGCGGTGCAGAAGTAGTTTTTATTGATGGGCAAAGTCTGGGGTTGGATGCCCAATCACAGTTGGATCCATTTTTGCGTGGCTTGGCAGAAACGCTTTGTGACGAGTTGGGGATAGATGTGGCGCAGGTTGATCGGGTGTGGAACGGCCGTTTAGGTGCCCAAAAGAAGCTGACCAATCTAATCGAAGATCACATTTTGCCCCAGTTTGACGTGCCCATCGTGTTGGCACTCGATGAAGCGGATGCGCTGTTGACGACTAATTTTTCGCAGCACTTTTTTGGGCTGCTGCGCTCATGGCACAACCGTCGCGCCATGTCGCCAGAGTGGGAAAAGTTCAACATCGCCCTCGTCATTTCAACCGAACCGTACCTGCTAATTGATGATATTAACCAATCCCCGTTTAATGTGGGGCTAAAGCTTGATTTGTCTGATTTTGACCGCACCCAGTTTGGTCAGCTTAATGTACAGCACAGGTCGCCGCTGGACGAAACGGCCGTTTCCCAAGCATTTAACCTGCTCAACGGACAGCCTTATTTGACGCGCAAATTGTTGTATTTAACGGCCGTTAAGCAACAGCCCTGGACGCAAATTGCAACAGAGGCCACGCTCGACAATGGCCCCTTTGGCGACCATCTGCGCCGCCTTAGCTGGAGCATTCGCACCCAGCCCAAGCTGCAGCAAGCATTGCTACAAATTATTCGCACCCGCACGTGCAGCGATGAAGACGCACTCTTTCGGCTGCAAAAAGCGGGGCTCGTTACCCAATCGGGCGATGTCGTCGTCTGTCGCTGTGGGCTGTACGCGCACTATTTTGAGCAAAAGCTAAGATGACAACCTTACCTCCACGACGCACCCCCTATTTTGTGGCGGGCGGCACACTCGGCCCCCACATCCCCTCCTACGTCACCCGTCCCACCGACGATGAGCTATTCGAGCGGGTGCTGGCGGGGGAGTTGTGCTACGTGCTAACGCCACGCCAGATGGGCAAATCGAGCCTCGTTGCCCGCACGATGGTGCGCCTACGGGAGGCGCAAATTGGGGCGGTGGCTGTCGATTTGCAGGACAGCGGCGGGCTGGATGAGGAGACGTTTTACCTCAATATCCTCGATGAACTGCGCCGCGCTTTCCAGCTTGATCTGGCCGTTGAGGAATGGTGGGATGCAAACGGCCGTTTAGGCGCATCCCTCCGCTTTCGTCGCTTTTTCACAGACCACTTGCTGCCACAGGTAAACGGCCGGGTCGTTATTTTCATCGACGAGATTGACACGATGCTGACGATGCCCTTTCGGGACAATTTTTTTGCGGCGATTCGGTTGTTGTTTAACGACCGTTCCGGCGACCCCGAACTGGAACGACTCACCTTTGTCCTCTTGGGCGTCGCCTCCCCCTCTGAACTAATCGCAGACAGCAGCCGCACCCCGTTTAACATTGGCAAAAAAATCAACCTGCGCGAATTTGAACCAGCCGATGCCGAACCATTGCTCAAAGGGTTGCAAAAAGCGCATCCTGCACAGGCCAAAGCGATCCTGGAGCGCATCTTTTATTGGACGTCGGGACACCCTTACCTGACGCAGCAGCTTTGTTTGCTCATCAACCAAACGCCAGACCACGATTGGCACGATGCCAAAATTGATGCACTTGTACGCCAAACCTTCCTCTCAGACGAAGCCCGCAACGAAGACAATATCAAGCTCATTCAAAGCCGGATCAGCGGCAGCGACAACAAACGACGTTTGCTGAACTTGTACAAACAGGTGTATCGCGGCCAAACGGTAAAAGAAAACAAGGCCTCCGTTGCCCAAAACCAGCTTTTGCTTTCCGGCCTCGTTTCCCTCGCCGATGGGCGGCTACAGGTACGCAACCAAATTTATCGCAATGTCTTTGACCGCGACTGGATTCGACGCGAAACGGAGATCAATTGGGGGGTTGTGATTGGTGCAATGGGCGGCATCATTGCCCTCCTTGCCATTTTGGCCTTACTGTACAACTCCGTTTTACTGCCCAATCAGCAGCGCAATTTTGAATTGAACTTCTTACAAGCCACGTCCCCAGAGGAACGAGCAGAAGCACTGGCGGGGTTGGCATCCATACGGCCGTTGCCCCTCATTGGCGACGCAGCTCCGTATGAAAAGAGCATGCGCGATCTGTTTTTTGGTATTGAAAGCTGGGAACAGCAAAAAGCTATTTATGATTATGATCAATTTAAGGATAGCCCCCAAAAATATGTGCGGATGGTTAAACTTGCATATATCTTAATGGTCGATGCCGATAATTCGGGGCAAACGACACCGATGCTGTTACATTTGGCCGACAACTTAAATCAGTTGGAATTTGATGGCGCATCTGCCCTGATTCAAGAAATCAATCAATGGACGTCGGGTCGTGTTTTCGCAGAAAATAGTGAATACGAGAATGCTTTGGAAGCGTATAACAATGCGATTGCGATTAATCCCAATAATCAAGCGACGCTTTTTGAAAGGGCGCGTATCTTCACGGAACTAGGCAACGCCTCATCAGATCAGATTGCTTCTGCGGATAATTACAGGTTGGCATTGGCGGATTTGGATCGGGTTGTTTCCTTTATTTTGCTTCAGCCAGAACCCGAGGCTGGGGAAAGCTTGCCAACGAGTACGGTGACGCTAACGCCAACGAATACGTCCGAACCAACCAATACAGTAATGCCAACGGCCGTTGCCCCACTTCCTGCTGCGCCAACGCTTGAATTAACCACTATGTCAACACCTAACGCCACAGACACAACTCCATTGGACACAACGATAATGCCAATCCAGCCACCGCCACCTACACCTACACCGCGCCCCTTGCCCCCTCAATTCAATACCCGCAGCCAATGGCTCAACCTCATTCGTGAGTTCCTCCAAAGTGAACCAATTTTAGCAAGCGTGTCGTTGGACACTGAAAGTTCAGAAAGCATCTATCCTAATTTATTTAGTAGTAGTTTAATAGAAACACCTTTACCAACTGCCATTGCTGTGGGTTCTGGTGATGAACTCACCTGTGACGATGCAATTGGCTGTGTTGAAATTGCCCCTGGCGACGCGATTCGCGTTGCTTCTGCACTGGTCATCACTGGCCCTAATGAATCCCTCGGTCTGGATTCACAGTATGGTATCGAAATTGCCATCGCCGACCGTGGCGAAATCAATGGGCACGCCATTGAGCTGCAAGCTGAAGATGACGGCTGTAGCGCAGAAGGCGGCCAAACGGCTGGTCAGAAAATTGCTTCCGACCCATCCATCGTCGGTATTATCGGCACAAGCTGTTCTGGTGCTGGCATCCCCATGTCCCAAATTGTTTGTGAAGCAGGCATCGCCATGATCTCCCCATCCAGCACCGCCCCCATCCTCACAGACCCCGAAACCCGCCAACCTTGCTACTTCCGCACGGTACCCAATGACAAAATTCAAGGTCGCGCAATGGCAGAGTTTGTTTTCAACGAATTGGGTCTCACGAAAGCGGCAGTTGTTCATGATGGCGACTCCTACACCGAAGACTTAGCCTCTGTATTCCGCGATTCCTTCATTGAGTTGGGTGGCGACGTTGTCGCTTTTGAAGCAGAAGCGTCCGATGCAACCAATGTTGAACCCTTGTTGACCACCGTTGCCGCTGCTGGGCCAGAGATCATCTACTACCCTGTATTCATTCCGCTAGGCTCCCTCATTACCAAAACTGCGAACGAAATCGACGGGCTGGAAGGCGTGATTTTGGCTGCCACTGATGGTGTACTATCGCCAGACTTCATTGATGCTTCTGGTGATGCTGCTGAGGGCATGTACGTTTCTGGGTCAAACTGGGACTTCGGCAACGACATTTACACTACATTCCTGAAAACTTACCAAACCGAATACGGCACGGAACCGACTGCACCTTTTCATGCCCACGCCTTCGACGCGACCAACATGCTGCTGGATGCAATCGAAGCGGTTGCTCAGGTTGGGAATGATGGTTCTATGCTAATCGGCCGTCAGGCATTGATTGACCAAATTGCTTCTACAAGCGGCATGGTTGGCATCACCGGCACCCTTTCTTGTGACGGAAATGGGGACTGTGCTGATATACAGATTGTTATAAACATAGTAGAAGACAGCTCATTCAAAGCAATCTGGAATTACGCAGATGAATAAAGCGTTGATAAAATCCCCTCGCTCTGGCACGGTCTTTATCATGGGCTGTGGCAGGTGTCTCGCCTCGCCACCTTCCTAGCCTCTCGTGGGGTTGGCAATATTGGTACGCTTCAATACAGTCTTCATTCAACAAGCAAGAAACCGTGCTTGGTTGTGGTCAGTGTGCCGCCTATTTTGTTAGCCGATAACAATACCTGCATATCTGCTTGCAAAACGGCCGTTTCCCTGCAAAGCACACATTTCTTGGGGAGGTTGTGGGGTTCCAATCGTCAATCGAAAATCGTCAGTCGTAAATGGAAACGGCCGTTGACCTCTACGTTATCATTTGACTTGACACCTTTTCATTTTATAATGAATCATGCACAAAATAATAAAGGGTTCCGATGAAACAATACCATTTTTGGTGGGATGAAAACAATATTGAACATATCGCCAACCATGGTGTCGAACCTTATGAAGCTGAGGAAGTTATTGATGATGATCCGCAAATATTGAAAGCAGGTAAAGATAGATTTGCAGCTTATGGTCAGGCAGACAGTGGTCGTTATCTGCTTGTTGTATTTGCTCTCAAGTCTGAACAACGAATTCGTGTTATCACAGTTCGTGATTTAACCGTTGCCGAGAAAAAACGACTGCGTCGCCGGAGAAGATAAAATGGCTCAATTACCTAAGTTCAAAAATGATGAAGAGGCTGCTATCTGGTTTGATACACATGATACGGCCGCTTTCATAGACAGTATGAAAGAAACCAACATTTCTTTTGATATTGAGCGCACATTGTTCCCTACCAAACCGATGGGGGTTCGTCTGCGATCCGATTACCTTGAAGCCATTCAACAAGTTGCTGAACGTAATGGCGTTCCTTATCAAATGCTTATCCAACGTTGGTTGCTTGAAAGACTTAGCCAGGAAGCACCAGATTTGATAGCATCGTAATCTCCCGCTCCAGCGCGGTCTTCAGCGAGCGAGAAAGCGTACTCGGTTGCGGTCAACGTTCCGCTTATTTTGCCAGTTGATAACAATACCCGCTTGCCAAACGGCCGTTTCTGAAGAAGGTTGTGAGGTTACAATCGTCAGTCGTCAAATGGAAACGGTCGGCCGTTCTGCTTATTTTGCCAGCTGATAACGGCCGTTTCCCTGCAAAGTACTCATTTCTTGAGGAGAATTGTGGAGTATTTACAACTATACGGCCGTTTCAACATCTACAACAGCCCATCTCTCGACCATTTTCTACGCTGTGGCAGGCATCGGCGCATGTGTGCGCTGCCTCGCCACCTTCCTGCCTCTCGTGGGTGTGGCAATATAACGGCCGTTTCCCTGCAAAGTATTCATTTCTTGAGGAGGTTGCGAGGTTACAATCGTCAATCTAAAATCCAAAAAAGGAAGCATTGTCTGTTTATGATACAATGCAGATGATACGTTAAATTTCAGGTTAAGGCAGTTTCGGAAAAATAAATAAGTATTCAACCCGAAACTGCCTCAGGCGCAATCCGAAAAATAATATAATTTCACCCTAATTATTTTTCGGATTGCGCCTAAGGAATAGCAATGATAAAACAATTTAAAATTATTGTTGAAAAACACCCAAACGGTTATGTTGCTTATCCATTAGGAATTCAAGGCATTGTTGTTGGACAAGGTGATAGCTACGAATCTGCTCTGGACGACGTAAAGTCAGCCATTCGTTTTCATATTGAGACATTTGGAACGCAAGTATTGGATACAGATGAACCAGTTTTGGAAGCCTTTGTCGCGGAAACAGATGTTCAAATGGCAGAAGCTGCATAATGTCCAAATTTCCAGTCGATGCGCCAAAAAAGAAGGTAATTCGCACTTTGAGAACTCTTGGATTTCAGATAGTACGCGAAGGCAATCACATTGCCATGTTACGTGAAAACCCAGACGGTAGTCGAACACCGCTTACCATGCCAAATCATCGTCATATCAAAGGATCAACATTGCGATCTATCCTCACGCAAGCAGGAATTTCACGCGACGATTTTCTTCGTGCATACAAGTAAGGTCTACTGTTTGCACTCCCTCACTTTGGCGAGCAAGAAAGCGTACTCGGTTGTGGTCAGCGTTCCGCCTATTTTGCCAGCCAGTAACGATACCTGTTTGCAAAACGGCCGTTTCTGGAAAAGATTATAATGGAATGTTCAATTTGCAATACGTCAATGGAAAATGGCGGGGTTGCCACACAAGTCTTTCGTCGTAATGGGGTCGTTGTCACTGTTACAGGTATCCCGGCGGTGGCACTCTGTCCATCATGCAATAATGCGGTGCTTGATTGGGGTATTGCAGAACAAGTTGAAGAGCTTGTGGAACCCATCTTTTCCTGGGCAGACACCCACGATTTGCCACGCCCTATTATTTCAATTACGTTTCCAGAAATGGCAATGGCTTGACCCTTTTTGGTTGAGTCGTGTCCCATCACCACCCGCTCCGGTGTGGTCTTTGTCGGGTGGGAAACCGTACTCGGTTGTGGTCGGCGTGCCGCCCATTGTGTTAGCCGATAACAAATATCTGTTTGCAAAACGGCCGTTTCCCTGCAAAGCACACATTTCTTGGAGAGGTTGTGGGGTTCCAATCGTCAGTCGTAAATGGAGAAACGGCAGTTTGGCAGGCTGGTGAGTTTACCTTTTATCTGACAATATTATTTTATTTCCCATTACCCAAAAAGATCAGGAAGCATTGCCTGTTTATGATACAATGGTGACGATAAGTTAATTTTCAAGGAGCGTCCTATGAGCGCAACTTTCCCTACCACAACTTCATATGAATATATTCGCCTTGATAACAAAGGCATCCCTTATATTGTTGGATCAACGATGAAAGTTGTGGAGTTAGTCGTGGCTCAAAAAGCGTATGGATGGAGTCCTGAAGAGCTTCATTTTCAACATCCCTATTTGAGTATGAGTCAGATTTATTCGGCTCTCGCTTATTATTGGGAACACAAAGAAACGTTGGACGTTGACATTGAGCGTCGATTGGATTATGCCAGAAAATCAGAGGATGAGGCGGGGGCTTCACCTCTGGCAACACGCTTGCGTGACCAGGGTTTGCTTGAATGACAATTGCGCTTTATATGGATGTTCACGTTCACAGAGCGATTACAACAGGTTTGCGTCTGCGTGATGTCGATGTGCTTACTGCTCAAGAAGACGGGCATCAAACGGCTGAAGATGATCTTCTTCTTGACCGTGCTACAGAATTACAACGTGTTCTATTCTCCCAAGATGAAGATTTATTAGCTGAAGCAAAACATCGTCAGGTAACGGGTATCCCTTTTGCAGGTGTCATTTATGCTCACCAACTGCGGATCACGATCGGCCGTTGTGTAAATGATCTGGAACTGATTGCTAAAGCAGTCGAACCAGAAGAGTTGGGCAACCGTGTTGAGTATCTTCCTCTCTAAATCCCTATTGTGGTAGGCATCGGCGCATGTGTGCGCTGCCTCGCCACGTTCCTTGCCTCTCGTGGGTTTGGCAATATAACGGCCGTTTCAACAAAGTCTTATGTGAGCGAGAAAACGTGTTCGGTTGCGGTCAGCGTACCGCCTATTTTGGCAGCGGATAACGGCCGTTTTCTAAACTACCTACTTGCAAAAATAGTCATTTCTTGAGGGATTGGGGGGTTATTTACAGCTATACGGTCGTTTCAACATCTACAGCACGCCATCTCTCGACCATTTTCTGCATTTCTGGGGCATACAACGGCCAATCATATAAAGTAGCAGGGTCAAAATCCGCCCCATTAGGCCAGACCAAGGTATGCACCTCTGGGTCTATCTCAACACTTTCAAACAGTTTTCTGTCTTGAAGTGGCCCATAAAGAGTTCCAATCAGTATGGGTTGAAAATCTATAGTTTGCACTTCCCCATCATCAAATTCCACCTTTAATGTATAGGGAGCCATAATCTCAAAATTAATGACACGATATATTGGATGTGACATCTGTTACTCCTTTTTCATCAGCGCAAAGGGACAATTTTATAAGGCAGTTGCCCCGATTGTAATCTTTCCCAATTTTCCACAAGTTCGCCTTGATGTAATTCTGCCCACGCTTCCAGCAAACGTTGTTGTCTGCGCGGCAATACGCCAGCAATTAATTCTAATGTTTCAATATCGTACACCGCAGAATCGTTCTGATAGTAAATGTGAAAATGTGGACGATGGTGTGGCGCACCAGGCTCGGCATACATACGAATGATAATCCCAAAGAAACGGGTTATTTCAGGCAAGAAATGCTCCTACAAAAATGAATATGGAATGTCTATTATCAACCTAATGCCTTAAGTATAGCAGATTGTATAAACGAAAGAATCATCACTCAATTTTGCCTATTGCTAAGGCATCTTCGTATGTTAAAATGCTTTTATGGTAACAAATCAAAGGACAAAACAACCATGTTGAAATTAAAAGAGATGAATGTTCAATATATTATTAACGAATCGGGTGAGCGGAGCAGCGTCATTTTGCCTATTGAGGATTTCGAAGCCTTGTTAGAAGATTTTGAAGATATGGCAATCGTCATTAAGCGCCACGATGAACCCACCATTTCTCATGAAGAGCTAAAAGCAGAGTTAAAACGTGATGGCCTCCTACCAGATTGAGTGGAAAAACTCTGCACGAAAAGAACTCAGAAAATTACCTTCAGACGTGATTCAAAAGATTATGGAAGCGGCTGAATCATTAAGAGAAACGCCATTTCCGCCTAATTGTCGCAAGCTGACAGGATCAGAACAAACGTGGCGCATTCGTATTGGTAACTATCGCCTCGTTTACAATTTTTATTCCTCAATACTCGTCATCGAAATCATCCGCGTCGTTCACAGAAAAGATGTTTATCGTAAAAGATAATATTCTGCTTTGCCAGTCGATAACGGCCGTAACAATCGTCAATCTAAAATCATCAACCATCAACCGCCACCAACCAATCCTTCACTTCCTGCATTTTGATATGACCCATCGCGGTAAAAACATCTAAACTTTCCCAACCACGCTCCTTGGCTAACTCAAGATCGCCACGAACGGCCGTTTCCCGTGCCAAACCAAACAAAGCCGTCGCCACCAGCTCCCGACTTTGCAAAATACGCGCCAGCCGAAAAAGCTGCTGGAACGTTTCATGAGCAACGGCCGTTTGCCCTACCTCAATTTGATACTCCCCCCATTCACTCAATACCCGCGCCTCTTGCCAACGATGACCAATATCTTGCGCCAGCAGCAACGCTTCTTGCCAATAATCTTCCGCCAGCTTGGGCAAATTTTGCACCACAGCAATCTCCGCCAACATTCGTAAAAGCAAAATGACACGTTTTTGCTGCCCCACCTGCCGCGCCAAAGCCAAAGATTGCTCAAAATATTGCTGCGCTTGAGTCAGATTGCCCTGCTCCTGCGCCAAAACGCCCAATCCCCACAGCATCCCCCCCTCACCTTTGGCATCAGGAGCCTTTTCATCCAGCATTCCAATAAGCGCCAGCCCCTCTTCATAAAAGGCTTCAGCCTGAGCAAAGTCCCCGCGCATATAAGCCTGTACCCCTAAACCTCGCAAAAAATTGCTGACAATGCCACCATGCCCCAGCGCCTTCGCCAATGCCAGCCCTTCCTTATAATATGAATCTGCCAACACATAGTCGCCGCGCCGCGCCGCCAACACGCCCAGCGCACGCAGCAAATGGCTCAAATGCGCTTCTGTCTGCAAGGTGCGCGCCAATGCCAAAGCGGTTTCGTATCGCGCCTCTGCTTCAATGTATTCACCCAGCCGCTGCGCCAGCCGCCCTCGGTAGTGGTGAAATTTTAGCCGGATCATGGGATCAGTTTGTGGGGAAACGGCCCCCGCTCCTTCGAGGGGGCAAGCTGTTTCCATCTTCCGCAAATAATCTGCAGCTAACCCATACAATCCCTTAGCTTCCCAAAACAGATAAATTGCCAGCACACCCGTCACAAAATCGCTCGTCTGTCCCAAAGCGCGCGCCAGTTGCAGAGCCGTCAGCACATTCTTCTGCTCTAAATCCAAGGTGGCGAAATCGTGGCTATGTGCCGGTACAAACGCAGCAAAATAGTAGATAAGACGCTGCTGAACGGCCGTTTCATCCCCCAACTGCTCCCCTGCATAATCCCGCAGCAGCAAGTGCAGCCGATACCGATTGGGTTGATCAACGGCCGTTTCCCGCCCAGCCTGCAGCAACGACAGCGCATACAGCTTACGCAAATAATCTTGCCCCAGCTCATGTGACATATCAGCCACCGCCGCCGCCGCCTCACTGCTGAAATCATCTCCAGCAAAAACAGCCAGAGCCGCAAAAAATTGCTGCTGATCTTCAGTAAGATGCTGAAAGCTAGTGTTAAACGAGAGCCGTACACTTTGATCTTCACTTTCCAACTCCACCAGCCGCCGCTGCTCTTGGCGCACCCGCTGCAAAAAGTCCGTCGTCGTCCAGCCCGGTTCATACGCCAAACGGCCAGCGGCAATATCGACCGCCAGCGGCAGATGGCCTAACAAATTGGCAAGCTCAACAAATAACGGCCGTTCCTCCGCAACCCGATCATCCCCCAAAACCTGCCCAAAAAGCAGTAATGATTCCTTACCTTTAGGGTCAAACGGCCCCAGCATGAACCGCGACGCCCCGCGCATCACGGCCAAATCTTGACGGCGCGTTGTCACCAGCACGGCACACGCACCCGTAGGCGGCAGCAGCGGCTTCACTTGTTCACTACTTTGAGCATTGTCCAGCACAATCAACGCCCGCTTATTCGCAAGCAGTTCCCGCACAATCCGGCTGCGGCTGCCCAAATCCCCATACTGCCGCACATCCAAACCGTATGCGCTAGCAAATGTACTCAAAATCGACATTGTGTCCGACGTATCGACCCGCGCCCACAGCACCCCGTCTGGAAAATGGCTGCGTAACTGGTAAGCCAAATGAGCAGCTAGAGCAGTTTTGCCCACGCCGCCCATTCCTTGAATACTATAAATAGTCGCGTGATCACCTGCCAGCAGCATCGTACGCAGCTTTTCTAACAGTTCCCAACGCCCTACAAAATAAGGCAAATGAGCCATCGCCTGAAAGGGGGCTGGCTTATTTGCCGTTGTCGATGGCTTGGTTTCCCAATGGTTAATCAGTTTCGCCAATGTCTCATCCGGCATCTGCTGCAAATCGAGCCGCAGCTCGGCGATGGTTGGATGCCCAGCCGACTGCAACAGTTGGGACGCTTCGGCTTCAGATAAATGGAGAACGGCCGTTAACCGCACCAAATCGTTCAGCGTTCGCGGCCGCCGCACCCGCCCCTCCATCCAGTTCACAATCGTCGGTTTAGGTACGCCAGAAAGCTTCGCCAACTGACCAGACGTATAGCCAGAACGCTTAATAAATTGGGTCAATAAATCTGCAAGCTGAAATGGATTCTTCACAATAATCCTCGTCCGATTCTCATTTACTCCCCTGCATCTTACCAAAAACAACGAATTTACAACATGGAAATT
>UOEU01000350.1_pt1 | contig 12363 bp, 13 predicted proteins | sample 1989311 | NCBI WGS metagenome assembly UOEU01 (sample SAMEA4712195, study PRJEB27164) | hydrothermal vent metagenome | biome: marine basaltic hydrothermal vent biome; feature: marine hydrothermal vent; material: mineral | place: Pacific Ocean | collected 2011-06-14/2011-07-23 | depth 1719 m | reverse complement strand
CGATGGCAAATGCGCGGCGCATTTGGCGTTACCAGCAGGCGGAAAGGATGGCAGAGCAAAGGCAGTTGGGGAAGCAAAATGAGCAAAAAACGGGGATGTTTATGAAAACAGCCGCTCTTTTTTGTCTAGTGCGGTGTATTTGGGGCGAAATGCGCTTTTTTGCGCCTCCATCGGCGTTTTTTACATATTCGCTAAATTTACGGACTGTTTTTTAAAACGGCCGTTTTTTCATCGGAGTCATATACACTTGAATGAATAAAATAACTATGAGTTGTACTTGTATGACTGGCAAAAGCTATAGAAGTATCTTGTAAAATAAAATAGCTAATTAGAAATGCTAACGTTATTGGTAAAATATAAAAGAAACGAACGTTGAGTAAATATTTGTTGAGCATGTGCTATCCTCCAAGGTCACTATATAGTTACTTATGCGCCAACATTGAGAGATATTGACAACTTTTTGTCGATCTTTGTTCATTGTAATTTCATCTTTCCAGCCAGTCACTGTCAAATAAGGAAAGGTTATTGCCAAATTCGGCAACGTATTTTGCCGAATTCGGCAAATAGTCGTCAGATTAAATTGCGTTTTGTGGCTTGGTAAATGGCCGCGGCTCGTGTGTTGATGCCTAATTTGTTGTAAATGTTTTGCAGATAATAACGAATTGTACGGGTTGACACGTTTAATACCTGGGCAATTTCTTTGTCCTTCTTCTCAGCAACAATCAGCCGCAACAGTTCTATTTCTCGGTTGGTCAACAGTGCATTTGATTCCTGTTGGTTATTTTGACGCATTATTTTGAGGAGCGACGAACTAAACCATGGATTGCCCTGAACAATGGTATGAAGGGCGTTTAGCAACGTTTCTGGTGACTCGCTTTTAAGCAAGCCGCCATCTACATCTTCATGATTAAGCAGCTTGGCCTCCATATCATCAGGATTGGAGCATAACAGCAGTATTTTGAGTTTTGGACAATGCGATTTAATCAAATTGAGGTAATGAAGCAGATTGTTAGATAGGTTAGTATCCAACAGTAAAATGTCGGGCTTTAATTTTGAACAGATCGTCTGTAAATCGCTTTCATTTGTTAATTGACCTACTAACAATAGCCGCTCATCATCCTCTATCGCCAAGCGAATGCTGTCATGAAGGAGTCGCTCTTTATCCGCCAGCAATACGCGAATTAAGTCAAATTGGTAGCAAATGAGGCAGTCAGCGGCATCTTTGATTTTGGCGACGCGCTGCACACCGCTACCATTTGCAACCTCGCCATTGCCGCCGCCTACGCCAGTCTGCACAAGGATGATCCGCTGGCGGCGGTGGCCCATGTGGTGGGCGGCTACCACGCCGCCTTCCCTCTCACGGAAGCAGAAGTGTCGCTGCTCTTTTCGCTGATTGCCATGCGGCTGTGCGTTAGCGTGACGATGACAGCGTATCAATTTACCCAATCACCAGAAGATGCCTATTTGCAAATTACGGCCGTTCCCGCTTGGAAAACATTAGAAAAAATGGGCCAAATCAGCCCCGTTTTGGCTGAAGCACGCTTCCGCTACGCCTGCGGCTGGGAGCCTCTGGCAAAACCACATCGCAGCAAGGACAAGATTGTTTGACCCATCCTGTATATAGTTTAGGCATTTTCGGAATTATAAATAAGCCATCAATCCGAAAATGCCTCAAGCGGATTTCGAAAAATAGCATAATTTCCCTCAGTTATTTTTCGGAATCCGCCTTACACATTAGTGGACATACAGGACGGAACTATTATGAAAAAAGAAACAGTCATAATACGGTACTGCTTGTTTTGGCCTTTGCGCTCATCAGGTAATTCCTTGGCTTTAAATCGTTTTGTAAAATGGTCGATGCTCAATTTTCTTGACATGGGTTAACATATCTCCTTGTAGGTGCTAATCCATTTTCTTTCTTTTGACAACTCTTTTTTCATATTTCGGATTGCAGATTGCACACTCTCATTGTTTGCAATCTGCCCACATATGGTAAAATTCCAACAATCATGAATCAACCAGCAGACAGGCACGACAAAGTATTGGCCGTTGTCAACCGCAAAGGTGGTGTAGCAAAAACCACCACGGCTATCAATTTGGCACATGGCCTTTCACGCAAGCTCATGCGTCGCGTCGCCCCCAAAGATGTAAGCAGCATTAGCGATCCCAGCAATTTATATCAATATCAGGACACTCATTACTATTTAATGGGGCATGTACTACTCATCGACTTTGATCCGCAAGGACATTGTGCCCGCGGGCTGGGCATCGACACTGGCAAAGCTGATATTGGCGATGTACTTCTGGAGCAACGCCACATTACCGAAGCTGTTGTTTCCGCAGATCGAGCGGAAGACAGCTTTCCCCGCCCCAATTTATGGATTCTGCCTGCTTCTGACAATTTAGAAAAGGCCAAAGACATCTTACGCGCACAAGCGTTTGCCATGCCCAGCACTAAAAATTACGGTCTGGTACGGATATTGGAAGCGCGACTCAAAGACGCCCTAGAACGATTCGACTACATCATTTTAGATTGTCCTCCGGCTTTAGACACCTTCACCCAGGCGGTTTATCAGTTTGCTGATTCTGCCATTGTGCCTGTCAAGCCAGATTATTTCTCGATGGCGGGAACGGGCCAGCATATTAGCTCCATTATTGAGGCACAAACGCGAGGTATCGATATTCGTATTCATACCATCGTGCCCACATTGAATGTTTTGCGGCAAAAGCTAGATCAGCGGATGGTGGAGGAACTGCGGGAAAAATATGGTGAAATGGTTAGCCAACCGATCCCTCGCAGCCAGGCTGTGGCCGAAGCACCCGCCTTCCAGCAAACAATTTTTGAATATGACGCACGCTTTCTCAATCCAGCAACGATAGCTTACCAAGCGTTGGTAGACAGGGTATATTATGGTTAAGAAGATTAAAAAAACAGCATTAAAAAAAGAAGGTTCAGAAAATCCATTGAACAAAATCGAGACGTTTGATCCGAAGCAAGTGGCAGCAGAAACGGCCGTTCGCTCCCAAAACAAACCTCTTTCCCCGCTGGGTCCTCCCCAACCTATTTCTTCCCCGGCACAAATTCCCATGCAGGCGCAGCATAGCGACGCCACTCAAGAAGAAATCAAGCAGCTTAGGGCAGAAATTCGCGCTTTGGAAAGAAAAAACATTGAACTGGAAACGGCCGTTTCCCAAGCCCAAGCAACCCGCGAAGAAATCAAAACAGAACGTGCTGCCCGTCTAAAGCTAGAACGAGAAATGGCCGCCATGGAAGTAGAAATTCGCCAGGCACGTCACGCCAGCACAGCCCTAGAAGAAGAGCGCAAATCTCGCCTAGAGCTAGAGCGGCGCTTAGCCACATTGGAAGTTATTGCCGAACGCACCCAAGAAGTTTCTGCCCAACTGGCCGAAGAACGAGAGGCACGGGTGCGCTTAGAGCGAGAAAAAGCAACGCTTGATGTGCAGGTGCAAAGCATGCAAAAGCTGGATACGCTGCTCAGTGAAGAGCGACAGGCACGCATGAACGCCCAATCCCGCGCCTCCTCAGCAGAGGCGCGGCTGGCGCGGCTAGAAGGAGAAATCAACCAAGAAGGGGGCAGTGGCAGGAGATCATCATTCATGGATCGTCTACGCGGCCGTTCCTGATACAGTAATCGGTGAATCAGTAATCAGTTTTCAGTGGGTCATTACAAAGCACAGCACACCTCTACAGTTACAAAAAATCTGTGAAATCTGCGTAATCTGTGGATAAAAAATCTTAAGCCAAATGCGCCTTCACCGCCTCCGCCACCTCCACCGGAATCCCAGGCACAGAAGCAATCTCCTCCATCGTCGCCTTGCGAATGTCGTCCAGCGAGCCAAAATGAACCAGCAACAGCTTGCGCCGCTTAGGCCCAACTCCCGGTACCCCATCCAAAATAGAAGCCACGCCCGCCTTTGCCCGTCGCTTACGATGGCCTGCATTGGCAAAACGGTGCGCCTCATCCCGCACCCGCTGCACCAAATAGAGCCCTTCAGAACGGCGCGGCAGCAAAATTGAGGCAGATTGTCCCGGCACAAACAGCTCTTCCTCTTGTTTCGCCAATCCCGCCAATGGAACCTCATTTTCCAAGCCAAATTGACGCAGTACATCCATCGCCATCGCCAACTGCCCCTTACCTCCATCTACAATGAGCAAGTCCGGCAGCAGCGACCATGCCGTCTCTTTCTTTTGCTTACCAATCTGGTTGAGATCGTGCAATTCCCCCGCAAAACTCTCTTTGTACCGCTCAAAGCGGCGCGTAAGCACCTCTTTCATCGCGCCATAATCATCATTTCCAACGGTACGAATATTGAAACGGCGATAATCACTTTTGCGCGGCGCACCCTGCACAAAAACCACCATCGAAGCGACTGTCTGTGTCCCCTGCGTGTGGCTGATGTCGTAACACTCAATGCGGGATGGCGGCGTAGGCAGCTTCAACGCTTCATGCAGCTCCGCTATCGCCGTGACGTGCTTTGAGCGGTCAGCCGCCCACTGATGCCGCATGGTTGCCAACGTATCTTGGGCGTTACTTTTTACCATTTCTACAAGCTCTTTTTTCTTACCCCGACGTGGCACCTGAATGGTCACTTTGGTACTGCGCTTTCTGCGTAACCATTCCTCAATTACCAATGCTTCAGACACTTGGTTCGGCAGCAGCACTTCACGCGGAATATGAGCCGCATCCTCATAAAATTGGGTGACAAACTCGCTCAAAACGGTTTCATCACTTTCATCTTCTGTACCTTCCAGCATGAAATATTCGCGGCCAATCAGCTTGCCGTAGCGAATAAAGAAGACCTGCACGCACGCTTCCCCTTGCTCACGGGCAAAAGCAATCACGTCTTGGTCGGCATTGGCCGCTGAAATCACTTTTTGCTTGGAAACGATCATATTGATCGCTTTAAGCTGGTCACGGTATTCGGCTGCTTTCTCAAAATTCAACGCCTCCGAAGCGTGTGCCATCTTCGCCTGCACATCTTTAACGATATGATCAGATTTGCCACCGAGAAAATCCATCAACGACTGAATCATCGCCCGATATTGCTGCTGATCGACGGCACCAATGCACGGGCCATTGCACAATTTGATGTCAAAATAGAGACAAGCGCGTTCATCTTGTCCGTTTATAGCGCGGTCGCAAGTGAGGTAAGGGAAAATTTTACGCAGCATGTCCAACGTTTGATGAACGGCCCAAACGGAGGTGTAGGGACCAAAATAGCGGGATTTGTCCCGCTTCATGCGCCGCGTAACGGTTACTTTGGGATAAGGATCTGCCCAATGCACTTTTATGTAGGGATATCGCTTGTCGTCTTTGAGGCGGACGTTGTATTTGGGGCGGTGCTTTTTGATGAGCGTATTTTCTAGCAGCAACGCTTCCAACTCTGATTCGGTGGTGATAATTTCGATGTCGCGGATGTCGCGGCGCAGCCGTTGCGTTTTAACAGAATCGACATTTTTGTGGAAGTAGGAACGTACTCTGCTGCGTAAATTGATCGCTTTGCCCACGTAAATAATGGTGTCATGTTTATCTTTGTGCAGGTAAACACCGGGCTTGATAGGCAGTTTTTTAAGGAGGTTTTGGATATTTTCTGGAGGTGTGTAGGCCATTTGGATTTACGATTTACGATTTACGATTTACGATTTACGATTGTTAGGGGAATTATAGCTCATTTGAGCGGATCGCAACTTTTACGGCCGTTACTCGCCTTGCTCTCAGCTTGTTGGGAATGTGCCTCTTTCTTTTCTTTCTAATTACCGTGCGCGGTGGTTAAATTCATGGCACAATAGTAGGAAACCGTAAAGGGCAAACTATGTCTGATCCCACAATTTATAAACGGCCGTCTCAACTCTTGCAGCACCTCATCCGCTTCAACACCACAAACCCACCCGGGAATGAACGCGCCTGCGTGCAATACATCAACGATCTGCTGCAAGCAGCCGGAATTGAAACCACCATTTTAGCCAAAGATGAAACACGGCCGAACCTCATTGCTCGCCTGCCGGGAAATGGCAACGCACTGCCGCTGCTCATGCAGGGGCATGTCGATGTTGTCACCATCGCCGAGCAAAATTGGCAGCAAAACCCCTTTGGCGGAGAGCTGATCGACGGCATGATTTGGGGGCGTGGTGCGCTAGACATGAAAGGGGGCGTTGCCATGATGGTCGCCGCCTTCTTGAAAATGCAGATGGAAGGCATCACCCCGCCAGGAGACATTATTCTCACTATTTTGAGCGACGAGGAGACTGGCGGTGAGTTGGGGGCACGCTTTTTAGTCGAAGAGCATCCTGAACAGTTTGAAAACGTGCAGTTTGCCATTGGCGAATTTGGCGGCTTTACGATGCAGGTGGCTGGGCAAACCTTTTTCCCCATTATGGTGGCTGAAAAGCAGCTTTGCTCACTGCAATTGACAGTGCGTGGGCCTGGCGGCCACGGCTCCTCCCCTATTCAGGGTGGGGCAATGGCTAAGTTGGGCAGCATATTGCGGAAGTTAGACAGTACACGCCTGCCCGTCCACATCACCCCAGAAGTACGGGCGATGTACAGCGCCATGGCTGACAACGTCTCCTTCCCCACCAATATGATTTTGCGCCTACTGCTCAATCCAGCCCTGACCAACAGCATGTTAAAATTGCTGGGCAGCCAGCGTCAACTATTTGACAATTTACTGCGGCACACGGTTAGCCCAACAATTGTACAGGGAGGTCACAAAATTAACGTCATTCCCAGTGAAATTAGCTTGCAGCTAGACGGCCGTTTACTGCCAGGCTACCGACCCAACGACCTTATTAACGAATTGCAAACTATTTTAGGGAGTGAAGTAGAGCTTGATCTGCTCAACTACGAACAAGCGCCCAGCAAGGCCAACATGGTACTTTTTGACACCCTAGCAGCCATTTTGCGCGAGGCAGAGCCAAACGGCATCCCCATCCCGCTGGTGCTGCCAGCCGTCACCGATGCCCGTCACTTTTCTCGCTTGGGCATTCAAACCTACGGCTTTTTACCCATGCCGCTGCCGCAAGATTTCAACTTTAGTGCAACCATTCACGCCGCCGATGAGCGGATTCCGGCTGCCGCACTTGATTTTGGCACGGCCGCCATTTTTAAGCTATTGACCCGATTTGGACAAACCAATGTTGCCTGACTCTGACCAACTTCGAGATGAAATGGTGGCCGATCTGGTCAAGCGTGGTGTTCGGAGCAAGGCTGTTTTGCAAGCGATGCGTATCGTTCCCCGTGAACTGTTTGTACCGAAAGAACATCTGGAACACGCCTACTACGATGGGCCCATCCCCCTGCCCACCGAACAAACGATTTCCCAGCCGTATGTGGTGGCACTCATGCTTTCTGCGCTGAATTTGCAGCCCCATTTTAAGGTGCTGGAAGTTGGTACGGGGTCTGGGTATGCAGCGGCCGTTCTCAGCAAACTTGTCCAGCAGGTACATACCGTTGAGCGGCAGGCGCAGCTTGTCGCGTATGCCCAAGCATGTTTACACGATGATGGCTATGCGAATATAGCTGTCCATTTGGGAGATGGCACGCTGGGCTGGCCGCCTGCTGCCCCATACGATGCCATTATTGTGGCGGCTGGGGGGCCAGCGGTGCCTGTTGCCCTGCGTGAACAGTTGGGGGAGAACGGCCGTCTCATTATGCCCGTTGGTTCACAGCAAAAGCAAAAACTACAGCTTGTGTGGCGCAAGACAAACGGCCGTTTCGGCCAAAAAACCCTCTCTCCCGTCCGCTTTGTCCCACTGATTGGCAGCAAAGGGTGGCAAGAGTGAACGGTTATCAGTTGCCAGTCGTCGGTGATCAGTATTCAGTAATCAGTGAGCGGGCGGCAGCTTTCCATGTTCGAGACATACCCGTTTATGGCGACACGATTTTGTCGCCAATGGCCGCCTACTCCGATGTCCCATGTCGCGCCATTTGCCGTCGCTTTGGCTCCGCAATGAACTACACTGAATTTGTGCCAGCCGAGGCACTTTTGCGCCAGCCCAACCCGCTTTGGCGGCGGCTAGATAGTCATCCAGATGGGGAACGGCCGTTAACCTTCCAGATTTTTGGGCATGATGCCCGCCTGATTTTGCGGGCGGCGCAAAGGATTGAAGCATGGGGGCCAGACATTATCGACATCAATATGGGCTGCGCCGCGCCAAGAATTAGCGAAAATGGGGCAGGTGTAGGCATGATGCGCCAGCCAAAACTAATCGCAGAAACATTTCGCCTGCTCACAAAACACCTCACCGTGCCGATAACGGGCAAAATGCGGCTGGGCTGGGACGACGCCAGCAAAAATTATTTGGAAATTGGTAAAATTTTGGTGGACAACGGTGCTGCGCTGATTGCTCTACACGGCCGTACCCGCGTGCAAAATTATCGCGGGCTGGCCGATTGGGACGCGATTGCCCGGCTTAAACAGGCTGTTTCTGTGCCAGTTCTTGGCAATGGGGATGTGAAAACGGCCGCCGACATCGACAAACTCAAAGCATACACAGGCTGCGACGGCGTGATGGTTGGCCGCGCAGCGTTGGGCAATCCGTGGATTTTTGCCCGTCAGGAACGGGAGGCGATCACTTTTAAGGATATTACGGCCGTTATCCGCCAACATCTGCAAGAATCCCTCGCCTACTACGGCAATCCTGCCGGACTGCTCACTTTTCGCCAACATTTGAAGCGGTATTTGTCTGGGCTGGCGCTCAAACCTTTTTTGCGCCCGATGCTGGCAACGGAAGATGTGGCTGAGTTTGAAGATTTGTTAGGGGTGATGGAAACGGCCGTTCCCCACCATCTTCCCATCGCTCAGCTCATGAAAATCCCCCGCTTCCCTCTACCAGAAAAAGCAAATTAACCAGTGCAAATAAACCCCCAGCTAAACCAACACACTATCGCTGATTACAAAGTCCGTGTTCGGACTGATTGCACGCAGGAGTTCATTGAGTTTTACGATAGAGGGAACAGATTGGCCTTGTTCGTAACGAGCATACGCATTGCGGGATGAAGCACCAAGCTGTTCGGCTGCTTGCGATAAGGAAAGGCCGCTAAGTTCCCGTTTGCGTTGTAACAGAAGAGCAATCATGATTTTAAGGTCGGTTGAACCTACTTCAAATATACCATCAGCTCCCAAGAACAGTTCTGCATGAAATCCTTCTGTATTAGCCATCGTTTCGACTAGATCGGCAACCATTTCCATTGCCTCTTCTTGCGTATACCCTTGGGTCATCACGTCAAGAATGGGGATTTCGGCTAACCAAAAGTCGCCATTTTGATAAATTTTCCCTGCAAATCTCATGATTCATTTCCCTTTTCTAATTCCCTCCGTTTCATGTCATGATCGTACACGTATCAGTGTACGCTGTCAAGGATATTTACGATTTCGAACGGGCCTATCGCCCTGTAAACAGCGGCTGCCGCTTTTCCATAAACGCCTGCATCCCTTCCTGGGCATCGGCAGTGGCCCACAAGGCGTAATAGGTGCGCCGCTCAAACAGAATCCCTTCGCGCAGGCTGCCTTCCAAGGCACGTTCCACCGCTTCACGGGCGGCCATAACGGCCGTTTTGCCATAACAGCTAATCATCTCCGCCGCCGCCAGCGTCTCTGCCATCAAATCCTCGGCAGGGATGATCCGCGCCACCAATCCGGCACGCTCCGCTTCCTCAGCGTTCATCATCCGTCCCGTCAGCAGCATGTCCATCGCCTTGGCCTTGCCCACCAGCTTGGTCAGTCGCTGCGAGCCACCCATGCCGGGAATCAGCCCCAGCTTGACTTCTGGCTGGCCGAACTTGGCACTGTCAGCGGCATAAATCAGATCGCACATCATCGCCAGTTCACAGCCGCCGCCTAAAGCATAGCCAGAAACGGCCGCTATCTTCGGCGTCCGCAGCGCAGTGAAGCGATCCCACGGGGCAAAAAAGTCCTCATGGTACATATCCATGTACGATTTTGAGGCCAATTCCTTAATGTCTGCCCCTGCGGCAAAAGCCCGCTCGTTCCCCGTGACGACAAAACAACCAACTGTTGGATCACGATCCAACGCTTCCAATTGTGTCACCATCTCCTGCATCATCTTAGAATTAAGTGCATTCAGCTTTTCCGGCCGATTCAGCCGCACAATAACAACACGATCTTCTCTTTCAATTTTTATACTCATAATTACTCCTTCCAAATTGACGATTTTAGATTTACGATTGACAATTAACAGGTAACAAATCGTCAATCAAAAATCGTAAATCCTACGAGTCCCAAATGGCACCGTAGGCCGGAATGCCTCGGCTTTCCATGCCGTAAACAACTTGCCAAGTCAGCTTCTTGTTGGAGATGACGATGACTGCTTCAGCGTCAAACTCTTGGACAGCATCATAGGCAAGTTGAACTAAATCGGGACGGCCGTTTTCATTCGTGTCCCAAATCAGGGCAGTGGGTTCAGCTTCCAAAATTTCATCCACCAGCGCATCGCCGTAGGTCTGGCGCGGGGTGCGAGTTGACCAAACGAGGTGAGCAGGCGCCGTGTGTGCCAATAAATGGGGCAGCGTCGGGCCAATGCCGCTGCCGGTGGCAATCCACACAACCTTCTTAAACAGCTTGTCAATATTGCCCACGCCTGCCGTCGGAATACCCTTTACCCAAACGTGGGAGGGCATCTCGTCAATCAGTTGACCCGTCCAATCTCCTGCGCGGCTAATCGTTAGGCGAAAGCCATCTTCACCTGGAGCAGGCACGTTGGCAAAGGAATGCCATTCGGTGAGTGGACTGCGAGAAACAGTTGTTGCCGACCCAGCAAAGGGAGTCACGCCATGATTAAATCGCACCAAGGCGACGTGAGAAGACGGCCGTTCAATGTTTACCGCCACCTTTTTCAGCCGCAGCCAGGGGAGGACGATGCTAACCGTCACCGCCAACAGCAGCCAAAAGCCAGGGGCGGCCAAAAGCGCATCCCCAAAAGCCACTGCGCCACGCTGGTCGTTGATGAATAAAACCGTTTGCCACCAAAAGAGCAGCAATGAAGCCCAGCCACCAAAGCGGTGTACCAATTCAAACTGATCATGATATTTGGCACGTATTTGAGGCATCGACATACCAATCATGCCCAACAGCAACCCGAGCAAAACGATAGTCACAATCATCGTCGCTTGCGAAACGCCGGGCAAACCATTTGTCCAGCTATAAATCAGCGATCCGGCAAACGTGCCAAACCAAAGCGTGCCTACAATGGCGCCACCCACGTGAATGCCTCCAAAATGGTACACCTTGCCCATCAGTTGGCGAAAGCGCAGCGGCCAGCTTGTCGGCACGCTGGTCGCAATCTTAAAAAGTAAATTAATGACATATTGCTGCCGAATGATGATTGCCAAACCAATGTTGACGATAACCATGTTGGACAAGGCCATCAGATTGATACCATCAGCGGCAAACCAGCCCCACTGTGTCAACCCGTAGCCCAGCAAAACCAAATTCACGACCATAACTAGGGCAATCAGACGATGGTAATGCATCAGATAGCGATGCTTCCAGATGCGCTGCAGCCGGGGCTGTTGTGGGGGCAGCGTTCCAGCTTGGGGTTGATAATTTTGTTCTCGTTTATCCTGTCGTTGACGGGATACTGCTTTATTAGGGAATGTTCTTAACATGGTTCCTTCTCCATTTCGATTATTTATTGGCTCTTCGTTAAATAATGTGCTTTCTCGCCGCCACCGCCCCGTCGTGAACGACGGGGCTATCAAACAAAGCCCCTTTGGGGCTAAGTCAGCCCCAAAGGGGCTTTGTTTAGTAGCCCGTTGCTTTAGCTTCGGGCGGGTCAGGGCGGTAGGCACACTACTTGATGACCCCTAAATATTATCGGAATTAACTTTATGTCACGTAAAGACGCAAAGTCGCTAAGATTTTTCTCCTTTGCGCCTTCGCGTGAGGATTCTTATTTCAAATAATGTCCATTTTCTTGTATATTGTCATACGCTTTCGCCATCTCTAGGAGCAGCCGCTTGTCAATTTTTCCCCGAGGGGTCATTGGCAACGCTTCTAAATCGATGACAAATTTTGGCGTGCAATAGTAAGGGAGGTGGTCGGCCACTGCCTTCAGAGCCGCTTCAGTGTCAACGGCGCGAGGTGAAACAAAACCGACCAAGTCGTGGCTGTTTAGCTTCAGCGTCACTGCACGTTTGCAATTTGGCGTGGACTCCAAGGCAGCAGACACGGAGTCTAGCTCTACGCGAAAGCCGCGAACTTTGACCTGATCATCAGTACGGCCGTAATGTTCCAACTCCCCTTCAGATGTCCAGCGACCCAAATCACGGGTGCGAAACATGAAACGGCCGTCACCCAAAAACGGGTCTGGCCGGTACCGCT
>UOEU01000305.1_pt1 | contig 12504 bp, 16 predicted proteins | sample 1989311 | NCBI WGS metagenome assembly UOEU01 (sample SAMEA4712195, study PRJEB27164) | hydrothermal vent metagenome | biome: marine basaltic hydrothermal vent biome; feature: marine hydrothermal vent; material: mineral | place: Pacific Ocean | collected 2011-06-14/2011-07-23 | depth 1719 m | reverse complement strand
CAGATTAGCACTGCAGGTACAATATCGTCTTTTGGCAGGTGAGTCATCATGAATGAACTAAAACCCCTCTCTCGAAAGCTACTTCGTAGATTTGTTGCCGGAGAGCTAGACCAAACTGAAACAGAGCAAATAATGGCTCAACTGGCTAATGATGAAGCCAGTCTGGAAATTGTGGATGAACTGTGGCATGATCAGCCGTCGCAAACGGCCGTTGTCCAACTGCCTGTTCTGGAACCAGAGCGGGCACAGCGGGTACGTCGCCGAATCATTCACCAAATTCACCGCTCAGACCTAGCCGTCAACGTAATGAAGATGGGGACAGAAGGGTTTGGCAATGTGGCATTAAGCTTGTTACGGCCGTTGCTAGACAATAAAAATCGGGGAAGTAGAAGCAGAAGGAGACGCAAACAAAATGATTGACTTTGAGATAATCCAAACCGCATTCAGCAATATGGTCGCAAACGCCATTGACTATATCCCTCGGCTAGCGACCGCCCTCATTATTCTGCTAGCGGGCTGGATGTTGGCAAAATTTGTAGCTACCGTTGTGCAGCGGCTCGGCGAAAAGCTGCGCCTAGAAAGCTTGTTAGAACGAACTGGCGTCAAAGCTGGGTTAGAAAAAGCGCAAATTAGCCGCTCTGGGTCAGAGCTTTTGGGGAAGCTACTCTACTGGATGATCTTCCTCAACTTCATCTTGATTGCCCTAGAAAGTTTGGGGTTAAACGCTGCCGTCGAACCGTTACGGAACCTCATTGCCTTCCTGCCCCGCCTGCTGGCCGCTTTTATCACCCTTACGGCCGGGGTGCTGCTGGCTCAATTCCTAGGTAAAGCGGCGCAAGCAGCCATGAGCGGCATGGGGGTAGAATTCCATCAAGAAGTGGGGCAAGGGGTCAACGTACTGCTTATCATCATGATTGTCATTGTGGTACTAGAGCAGCTAGGCATCAACGCCAGCATCATGACCAACATTTTCACCAATGTCATCACAATTATTGTGGCTGGGGTGGCTCTGGCATTTGGTCTGGGTGGCCGCGACGTGGCCCGCAATGTGCTGGCAGGCTACTATGCCCGTGAACAGTTTGAAATGGGCGATCTGCTTATTATCAATGGGGAAGAGGGCATTTTAGAGGCAATTGGCACGTTAAACAGCGAAATTCGCATCGGCAGCGAACGGCTCATTGTGCCAAATACAGCATTGACGGATACGGCCGTAAAAGTAAAAGATTCTGATTGGGATCAACCTATTCTAGAACTAGATGAATAATTCGATTGACGATTTTGGATTAACGATTGACGATTGGTGAACATTCTTTTCGTTAATCGCAAATCGTTAATCGTCAATCCTTTCATTCCAGCCACTCCGCAAAAAAGGCATCCAACGACAGCCCAGACGCCTCTTCCATCACCGTCTGAAACTGCGCATCGCTGGCAACGCCACCGCCATAGGTGGCAAAATAGGTTTGCAGCCCCTCAAAAAAGGCATCATCCCCCATCTCTTGCCGCAGTTCATGCACCATCACGGCGCCTCCAAAATAGGTATTAAAGGCAAACAGTTGCGCAGGTGGCGGATTGCCCAATGGATAATCCTGACCATTTTCTTCAACGGCCGATCTGAACGATTCAATCACAAGCTGCAAATTCTCCGGATCGTCTCCAGTTTCCCACATAAGCTGCACATAGGTGGCAAAGCCTTCGTTGCGCCACATCTCTTGCCATGAATCTAGGCTAACCCAATTACCAAACCACATATGAGCCAGTTCATGAATGACGGTGCGTTCCCCAATCATATCGCTGGCAAGCAGCACCATCGTTTGCGTTTCTAACGATACGCCCTGCACATCGGCCGAAACAAAGCCAAATGCTTCAAATGGGTAAGGGCCAAATCGCTCACTCATCCAACCAATCGCTTCACCACTTATGTCAACTGTTTCTTCAAACCGTTCTTGAACCTCTGGCGAGGCATAGTGGCGCAGCAGCACGCCATCCGACGATACATCCTCTATTCGTACAAACTCACCCACAACCACCGTCGCCAAGTAGGAGGCCATTGGGAAATCATGCTCCCAAATAAAAGTGCTATCCGTTTCTGTGTCGATTTGATCCAGCAATAGGCCATTGGCAACGGCCGTTAAGCCCGCAGGCACCGTTATTTCAAAACGGTAAGTCGCTTTGTCACGGGGGTGATCGTTGTTGGGGAACCAAAAACGGGAGCCATCTGGTTCTGACAACACATAAATGCTTTCGCCATTCACAAAGCTCATCCCCACAAACGCCGCAAAACCAACGTAAGGAGACGGCCGTTCCACTGGCTCACCTTCATAAGAAACCGAAATCACAAACGGGCTGTTTTCTGTTAAAGGTTCAGCGGGAGACAGAATCAGCTTGTCATTTTCATGCACAAACGGCACAGGCTGACCGTCCAGCAATACCTCGCCAATATCAAACCCAACAAAATCAAGCGACAGCGTGGTTAATGCAGATACCGTCACCACGCCTTCAATTTGCACCGTCGCTTCGATGTTGGTCACTGCCGGATCAAGAGCCATTTGCAAGGTGTAATGACTCACGTCATAGCCGATGTTGCCCAACTCTGGCGCATATGGATCGCCAATGGACAACCTGTTTGATAGCGGCGTGGCAACGGCCGTTTGCACAGACGTGCTTTCAAGAGCAGTGGTTGGGGTAACAACGGCCGTTGTTGCTGTGCTAAGAATAGATGTGGGGGTAGAAACGGCCGTTTCGCCACACCCCGCCACAAAAAAAATCAGCACCATTATCAACAGATTATGTAGGCTTGTGGGGAACGGACCCGAACCATTGAAAAGATAAAATCTGTCCAATCTGCGTAATCTTTGATTAACAACCTTAATTTTTGCTTTGAACACTTGCTTTTTCATTCTCATCCCCCCATACTGTTCTAGCATTCATAAAATGTCAAGTAGAGACGTTGCAATGCAACGTCTCTACCATACACAGGAAACATCAATTGTCTGAAAAACCACACCTGCGCCGACTCGATATCCAGCCCGTTCATCATCAGGGTGAACAAATGTGGTATTTGCGCGATCCGCTAGAGCTTACCAACGAGCAGCTCATCATGCCACCAGTTTTAGCCCAACTGCTGCTCTTTTGCGATGGAACCCGCACGCCCCAACAAATCCACACCGCCTTTTGCCAACACCTCGGCCAACCGCTCGATTTTTCCATTACGGAACAGGCGTTGGCCCAGCTAGATGCCGCCTGCCTCTTTGACAATGAACGTGCCAAACAAGCCATTGCCCAGCAAAAAGAAGATTTTCACAGCCAGCCATATCGCCTACCTGCCCTAGCCAACCTTAGCTACCCTGGCAACCCACAACAGCTTACAAAGCTGCTGGACGAATATGGCGCAGACGACAATCTAAACGGCTGGGAGCCGTGGCGCGGTCGCGCCATCATTTCTCCACACATCGACTATCAGCGTGGAGGAAAAGTGTATGCAAAGGTGTGGCAGCGTGCCAAAACGGCCGTTCTCGAAGCCGATCTTGTCCTCATTTTAGGCACCGACCACAAAGGGGGTCTGGGAACGTTTACCCTCACTCGTCAGCCCTACGCCACCCCCTACGGCATCCTGCCCACCGACGTTGCCTTGGTAGACTGTGTAGCCGCCGCCATTGGCGAAAAAGCCGCCTTTGCCGAGGAATTACATCACCGCCGCGAACATTCCATTGAGCTATCGGCCGTTTGGCTGCATTATATTTATCAAAAAGCGGGCATTGATCCCAAACCGATGGTTCCGATTTTATGTGGCTCTTTTCATCATTTTGTTATGAATGGGAATCATCCGGCAGAGGATGTTTTGTTGAAAGCGGCCGTTTCCACCCTCAAAACTGCCACCGCAGGCAAGAAAGTCCTCATTGTTGCCTCCGTAGACTTTTCCCACGTCGGCCCCGCCTTCGACGACGACTACAGTATGGACGAAACCCGTCGCGCCGCCCTGCGCCAAAGCGACCACGACCTCATCCAAGCCATCATTCGGGGTGACGACGCCAGCTTTTATGAACAAATAACGGCCGTTGAAGATCGCAACAAAGTGTGCGGCTTCTCGGCCATCTACCTCATGCTGCGCTACCTGCAAGGCGCAGAAGGCGTCCAAGTCGCCTACAATCACTGCCCCGCCGACGACGAAAACAACTCTCTCGTCTCTATCGCTGGTATTTTGCTAGAATAAGTTTTTTGAATAGGGGAAAGTGGGAGGGAGAGGTAACGGCCGTTATGCAACCATAACGTATATACAGTCTTCGCAAATAAATATGAACTCTAAAAAGGAGGTCTATCGTCTTCCAGCAACCGTTTAATCAAATGTAAAAATTGTCGCCCACGAGACGTTTTCAGTTCCCCAGCCACCCAAAAAGAATAAGAGGATGGATAAATAACAGACTCTGAATTATCTTTCCATGGATACTCTGGATTGGGTCTATCCGGATACTCAAGAGTTGGTTGATTATTACCCTTTGCCAGTGCGGGTGCTAATTTTTCGATTTTATTCGCAATGTCTAAAAAACTAGCTATGTTTATATTGGCGTATTGTTTATGAGGTTTTCTCCTTCTTTTCGCCAAATTCATCAACTGAGTTAAGCCTTTGTGCTTTGAAGTTGCTGTTTTCAAGTCTATACGTGATCCTTTTAATAGGAGGGCTTTACTTAACTTTTCGGTAGTCATTTGTAAATAATGCAAAGGATGACAGGCATGAACATCCTCATTCTGCAATAACTGGTAAATTTCCCAATCTGATCGAGCCTGTTGCAAATAGGCATCCGCCCACGCTTCTGTTTGTGGATTAGTGGGCATAGTTGAAAACCTGTGCTGTTTTCAAATCCCAATTGTTCGGCAAAGCTATTTTACCTTGCTCTACCTTTTGCCAATCTTTTGGTGTGACGTCAGCAATGTGCAGTCTAAATGGAATATCCTCTGATTTAGAAAAGTTGAAGACATCCACCGTATCTGTAGGTAGCGCAGTGCGACTTACTTCAATGAGTCGGATCTCCTGATTGTCATCGCTCATAAACCAAATGATTTTTTCCATGCTTTTCTCTAACCAAGCATGTTGATCAGCTAACCGTTTCACAAATTCTTCGGTGACAATATCAGATGCGCTTTCATTAATGCGCTCATGCTGCCGCCGAGCCTCATTATAAAGCGTCATTTCTTGGTACAAATCTTCTAAAACCTCTTTTTTATATGTGGGTTCATCAAACTCCTTCTTGCGAATAGCCAAAAGATTATGACGTCTAATACTGGGGTCATGTGGGAATTCAGTATGAATTTGCATAGGTAAATCAGGAAAAATATTTCGTAACTGTTGAAAAGCGTCTGTCCCTTGATAGGAGGCACTTGATTGTTGCTGTAATTTTTCGTCCAGAATAACAGCATCTATATCATATTCACGTACCATAGTAGATAAATCCATCAAATCCACCGGAGGGGAAACTATTTGTACCGTGACATCGATAATTTCCTCCGCATCCTTTTTAAAGTCAACGGCCGTATCTTTATCATCCTCAACCAACAGCAAAACTAATTTAGACATTATCATTTTCCTCCGGTAAATAGCTTTTGGGAACAGGTAAAGTGACAACAAATTCAGCTCCAGATAGCTTTGCACCATGCCCAATAACCTGCACATGAGCAAGATTATCACCAATACTATAGCTTTCTACAATATCTTTCACAATGGATAAACCTAATCCGGTTCCGTCACTGCTTGTCCCGTCTGCACTTATTTTAGTTGTATACAGCACATCAAAAATACGTCCCAAATCATCATCTGGTATACCTAAACCGCTATCGCGGGCAATGATTTGTACAGCTTTTGCAAGCGGATCATAGTGAGTTTCAATCTCTATCATGCGGTTGTCAATAGGTGTCATAGGTTTACGCTGAAAGGCAGCCAAGGAATTTGTAACGAAATTTATGACGATTGACTCAATTTCAGAAGGGAATGCAATTATCAACGGCAAATTAGCTTCAGGCAAAAAAGCGATCTGGGCTTTGACCGTTCCACACAGTTCAAGCAAAGTTTCTTCATAAAGTTCTTTAATAATCGCATTGATATTGACTTCTTTCGTCCGCTCTCTTTTGTCTCGGCGTATATGATTCAGTGCAAAGTAACTAAGTGCATAAATCGTTTGTCCATATTTGCGTAATCTTTCTGCATATCGCTTTGCTTTTTCATCACTGAATAAGGTCAACGCAGAAAGCCGCTTCATCAATCGATCAATCGTATTGGGAATTTGCCGTGCGGAAGGTAATATATTATGCCCCATAGAGGAAACGACAATTCCTATCGTTGCTAAGTTTTGATAAATACGTTGCGTAGCAACTGTTTCTTGTAGTTCCTGTACATACACATCTTGAATGACATCAATTTTTTGCACAAGATCGTTTTTTAATGTTTTAAGGCGGCTTTGTGACAATACGTTTGATATTTCAGAATCTTGCACAGCATCCAAAATAGTGTCTATTAATTGGTTTGTTTGCTGTTTACTTTCTTCAACTGTAGATTCAACTGTAGGTGGAGCATCCTTCACCTTTTTTCTTTCGTAAGCTTGACGATCAGACTCAAAGAACTCAATGCACTTTTCAACAAACTTACGCATATCTTGATAGGCGGGATTTTCTATTAAACCTTCACGACTAGTTGTATCTCTGATTAAAGGGTTTTGTTGGCGTGTAATAAACACGGCGGCCGCAATTTGGTTTTCTGCAACTGCCCACGGCCCCTTCGTGCTACCAACGCCATAATTGCGCCTTGTTCTTCTAGAACCTAAACCTAACCAATCCCCCTGAGTTGTATTGGGATCGCCATAAGGGCTTACTCGAAAATCATCACGGTAAATACGCACGCCTCCATGAAGATTTAAAAATTCCCGAACCCGTCCTAGAGTAACGCTTAAACCTTGATAAGATTTGCCCTCGCGTAGGTAGAAAAAAAGCTCTAACTCAAGCGGCCCACATTGCGGTGCTTCAGAAGTGTCAAATAAGCCATACCAACTGCGAATATGGCTTGTGAATGGACGAGACTCCCCATTTGGAGAATCTTCTCGTGTCGTAACGTCAATCCTAACTTCATAGTTTTCATCCATCCGAGCCTGCATACTAAAAAGTGCTGCGCCTACAATAGGGCTTTGTATCGGGCCTTGCAATTCGGGCATTTCATCACAATCAAAGTGGATGGTGAAATTTGAATGCTTTGTTTGAAAAGGAGGCAACAGAACCGATAAATCATCATAGAGTTTTTTGAACTCCCGTTTCGTCCACGTTTCGCGTAGATCATGCAACTTGAGGATAGTTCCAGGACTTTGACGACGCGGAATTGTTTCAAAAGGAAGTTCAACATCCTCGATTGCTTTATCAGTTGCCAAAAACTTGTTCCAATCAATACTCAATTGATGGGTTCCTTCTTGCGGAGCATATTCAGGTGTTGTTTTCATGATAACTATCGCTGCCAAACGATCTAGCGCCAAACGGCCAACACCTTTTTCCCCCACACGAACGCGCTTTTTCGGGGATAGCGGTTCTCGTTGCTTGTGGCTGACACCAATCAAAAGCCATTTGGTTTGAATATCATCCAAATCCATTCCATGCCCATCATCAATAATCTCAATTGTTCCTTCCGAAGTAGTCGCTTTGCGAAACCGTACCGTGACATTTCTGGCATCAGCATCATAAGCGTTTTTAACCAGTTCACGAACGGCCGTTACCGAGTTAGATATGCTTTCACGACCTAACAATAGTGCAGTACGTGCGCTTATTGAGAATGACACCTGTTGCAAGACATCTTTATTTGAGGTCATGAGGTTATTATAGATAAGGTAAAGTGTTTTAGCGAATCATCCCTATATCTGCAGGTTTTATGGGCAATTAGAATGCTCTTTACCTCATCCAACTTCGCCACCAAATGGGGGCGCGGAACGAGATTAGAACGGAGTGGAGGAGGTTGGTTTCCATAGAGGGATTATAGGGAAAAGTGAGGGGGAGGGGTAAACGGCCGTTATCATCGCTATATAATGATATAAATTCTTTGATTTTATCATATAAAGTGATATAATCTTGCGATGAGCAAGATCGAATGGAACAAGCGAGCGTACAAGCAATTAAAAAAGCTGCCGCTTAAGGTTAGAACGGCCGTTATCCATGCAGTTGAGCAATTGCCAGAACCTGATGGATGGCGCAATGTCAAATCACTCACGAATCATCGATACGACTATCGTCTGCGAGTGGGAGGATACCGCGTGCTTTTCGATCTGGAAGATGAAGAAATCAAGGTGTATTTTATTCAAGAGGTAAAAAAAAGAGATGAGCGCACTTACTGACCCCCAAATCATCATGAGTGACGGTAAACCTGCTTTTGCCGTCATCCCTTGGAAAGAGTATCAAGAATTGAGCAGCCAATATGCCGCAGATGCAGAGGTTTGGATTCCGCACGAAATTGTCAAAGCGACTCTGCTTGGGGATGTGTCCCTCATTCGTGCTTGGCGAGAATATTTTGATCTGACCCAACAAGCGTTGGCGCAACGAGCCAATATGGCACAATCCGCATTGGCTCGATTAGAAAGATCTGATTCCAAACCACGAACGGCGACATTGAAAAAGCTGGCGGCGGCAATGGACATCACCGTTGCCCAGTTAAGCGATTAAAGCGTAGCCGTAGAGAATAAATGGGGTGCGTTGACGGGATGTAGAGCTTGGTTTGTAAGAGGTTGGTTTCCACAGGGGGATTATAGGGGAAAGCGGGAGGGAGGGGTAGACGGCCGTTACTTCATCAAGATTATGCTATTCCTGACAAAAAACGGCCGTATATCCCCTCCTACATTCCTTCATGCCATCCCATTTCATTACTGAACATCATCGCTTTCAGATCGTCGCACCACGCCTTTGCATTCGCAAAATCATTAGATTTCAGCAACGCTTTCATTTCGTCGCTCTGCACAAATGTCTGAAATTCCGCTCGGGATTTCCATGTCGAGATATTGCTGATCGGCCCCTTCTTTCCTACTGGCCGCAACACCTGTGATTGAAGCAATCCAGGCATCCCTTGAACCATTTTGGCTGACGCTTTGGTAATCGCCATCATGTCTTCTAAACGGCCGTCTTTCGGATAATACAGCTCAATTAAAGTAAAAACCTCGTCACCATGTCCATTTTCTTGTGTACTCATTTTATGTCTCCTTGTTGTCTAACTCATTAATAACTTCATCCAGCCATTCCAATTCAGCTGTATAAAAACGATGTAAATAAACCATCCCCAAATGCGCTTGCAGCATTTCTGAGGGAACGGTTTCTAACTGTTGAAAGCGTTTATTGATATGTTGCCGACGTTCGCGCAACAGCCCTGCCGCCTCATCTGCTGGCAGTTCATCCAGATAATTGTAGGCGATAACGCTGGGCATTTGTGGCGTGGCATACGCCGCTAAACTTTCCCGCAGCAGCCGTTGAAAAGCGGTCTCACCTGTAGGGGCGATAGCATACACGCGACGCGGCGGCCGATTGCCTTCCTGCTCTTCGTAATGCGTCACCCAGCCATCGGCTGCCATTTTATTGAGCAACTGGTACGCATTTGCCTTTTTTAACGTCATTCCAATGCCCGCATCCTGTGCCAACATCTCATTCATTTGATAGCCGTGCATTGCATGGCCGCGCAGAATGCCCAACAGTAGTAATTTCTTTTCCATGCTTCACTCCTCGTCTATTTCCATTGATTGATCCATCCATTCAGTCAATGCCACTTCTTTTTCTGTGTAATCATTTGTGAGTAGTTACTTATGACCAATTAAAAATGATGGTAGCAGACATAAAACGTAAGTCAAGTTAGCATTGCGTTAGATTAGGATGAGATGGATAGGTAATATTTGAAGGGTAACGGCCGTTAAAACACCAAAATGTTCAAGGTGACCCCAAAAGCGTTGCCTTTGACGAGACGAATGGGGACGCGACACAAGGCTGGGGCGTGTTGACGGGATGTAGCGGTTGGTTTCCACAGGGGGATTATAGGGGATGAGGGGTAGATGGCCGTTTCCCCTCCCGAAAAGCGTCAATCATAGGTGCGTATCGGTTCCCAATGACCTGTTTTGGCAGAGCCAACACGCCGCAAACGGCCGTTATCTTGTAAATTTTTAATCGCCCTGCCAATCGTTCTAACATCTTTACCGATCTGAGCGGCCATTTCTTTGCGGGTGAGATGCGCGTTGCTATCCAATAAGCGCAAAATGGCATCCGTCGTCTTGAGGGCATGTAAATTTACAGGGGCGTTTGCGGGGGCGTTTACAGGGGCGTTTTTCCGCAAGGTTTGCAAAATTGCCTCCAACATAAATTCGATAAAAAGCGTAGATTCTACAGCTTCATCGGCACTACCCAACGCTTGATAATAGGCTTGCTGATGTTCTTTAATCACGCTTTCCAGAGGGAGGTCAAAAAACAGCGGTTTCCATTGTGCCAACAGCAAGGTTTGCCACAAACGCCCCATGCGTCCATTGCCGTCCATAAAGGGGTGAATAAATTCAAATTCATAATGAAAAACGGTGCTGGTAATCAAGGGATGTTGCTCTGACTGATTGATCCATTGAAATAAGTCAGCCATCAATCCAGAAACGCGGTGGGCAGGCGGAGCGACATGGATAACTTCCCTATCTTGATAAACGCCGACAGCCTTATTTCTAAAGCGTCCAGCGTGAGGCAGGAGGTCACCCATCATCAACTGGTGCGCCCGTCGCAAATCGTCCAACTTAAACGGGTCAAGCTGCTGCAACTGCTCATAGGCGGCAATGGCACCTTCTACTTCGGCAAGTTCGCGGGGGGATGCGCTGACCAGTTTGCCTTCTAGAAGCGCAGCTACTTGATCTTCGCTCATGGTCGAACCCTCAATCGCTAACGTTCCCGTAATCGTTTTAATGCGGTTGGCTCTACGTAATTGGGGAGATGCGTCAAGGAAATCGCGCTGTACCACGCCCACCTGCTCGCTAATCGCGCTGATTAAGTGAATGATTTTCGGGTTGATTATATAAGGAGGTTGGTAGCTCATTGTGAAATTCTCCAGCAGGATGGTCAACTTTTTCAAAAAGAGGATTATAGGGGAAAGTGTGGGGGAGGGGTAACGGCCGTTTCGATAATTTAACGTTTAGCCCCTGCCATATGCAGGGGCTTTTCAGTCAAAGATGACGATCCTACTTATTTCTCGCTGAGGATAGTTTCAATATGGTTTGCCATCTTGTCAAAAGCTTGTGTCCAACCGCCAGCACCGCCTGAATCTGCTGGCACACCGGCATGCGTCATCACCATTTTTGTACGTCCACCCAACTCTTCCAACAACACCGTAACTTCAGTCGTCGCGGGATACCCTTCCGGCATCCCCATAGTGGATGGCGACAGTACATTGCCATTTTCATCGGCCATGCTTTCTGTGTAAACGAGGCGTCCCTTCGGGGCAACTTCCATATACTCACCTGTCGTCCACATTTTCATACTGCCGTCAGGTGATGCCATGCAAATTAGGCGCTTACCACCCACTTGCACATCCATTTTAGCAACGGGCACGGTGAAGCCTTGTGGTCCGTACCAACTTTGGAAATGCTCAGGCTGTGTCCACATTTTCCAGATGAGGTCTATGGATGCGTCGAAAGTACGTTCAATTACAACTGCGTCTTCAGAAACGGTGCTGCTACTCATTGTTGTTCTCCTTGTTATTAAGTTGATTAATATAGTTGTCCATGCGGTCAAAGCTTGTCTCCCAGATATGGCGATACTGCTCTGTCCACTCACTGATTTCTACTAGGGGCGTTACGTCGATAATGCAGGGTCGATATTGCGCTTTTTGCCCCCGCGTGATGAGTCCTGCACGCTCCAACACTTTGATGTGCTGCGAAATGGCTGGCAAACTCATATTAAACGGCTCTGCGAGTTCGTTAACAGTTGCTTCTCCTACCGTTAACCGTGTTAAAATCGCCCGTCGCGTCGTGTTTGCCAATGCTGCAAAGGTCTGGTTTAGTCTATCGTCATTAGTTCTCATGATTATAGATTTTTATTTAATCAACTGCTTAATTAAGTGATTGATATAATACAATCACCTGTTCTATTTGTCAATGGCTGGCCTGAAATAAAAAAAGACTTCCGCCCCAAAAAGGACGAAAGTCTTAAAACTGCAATGTTGTGTTTATTGACAACTATATGCCAAACGGCATACAAATGTCACAACGCGATAAAAACTTAAACAGCTTTTACGTTTGCAGCAGCTGGGCCTTTGGGGCCAGCTTCGATGCTGAACTCGACGCGTTGCCCTTCGTAAAGGGTTTTACGGCCGAAACCATCAATGGCAGAATAATGGACGAAAACATCGTCGCCCGTATCCGTGGCAATAAAGCCAAAGCCTTTTTGATCGTTGAACCATTTGACGGTTCCGCTAGTAATATCAGACATTGTAAAAAAAATCTCCTTGTGGTTCTGTGTAAACGGCCGTTTGTAACCACATGT
>UOEU01000373.1_pt1 | contig 12682 bp, 10 predicted proteins | sample 1989311 | NCBI WGS metagenome assembly UOEU01 (sample SAMEA4712195, study PRJEB27164) | hydrothermal vent metagenome | biome: marine basaltic hydrothermal vent biome; feature: marine hydrothermal vent; material: mineral | place: Pacific Ocean | collected 2011-06-14/2011-07-23 | depth 1719 m | reverse complement strand
GTAAAGACGTTGCATGTAAAGACGTTGCATGTAAAGACGTTGCATGTAAAGACGTTGCATGTAAAGACGTTGCAATGCAACGTCTCTACCCGAGTAGCTCTTCGATTTTATTGCTAATTTCACTGATTTTGAACGGCCGTCCCTGCATTTTGGGGAATGATTGGATATTCAGCGCAAAACGGCCGCGCAGCAAGAAGGCCAATTGACCGCCGTTCAATTCTGGCACGACAATTTGCTTGTATCGGCTCAAAATGTCACGCAGGTTGCGCGGCAGTGGATTGAGATAGCGAAGATGAACGTGGGATACGGAACGGCTGTTTCTTTGTGCTTGGGTCACGGCCGAACGAACAGCACCAAATGTGCCTCCCCAACTTAACATCAGCAAATCACCGCTGCTGGCGCCAAAAACCTCCTGCTCTGGCAAGAAGTCAGCCAAACGGGCAATCTTTTCAGCACGGTCGCCAACCATTTGTTCATGGTGCTTGGGGTCATAGGAGACATTGCCGGTTAAAGGTGCTTTGCTCAACCCTCCCGTGCGATGCTCCAAACCGGCCGTTCCTGGAATGGCCCACGGCCGTGCCAACGTTTCTGCATCTCGTGCATAAGGAAAAAATGGCTCGTCGCTGCCGTTGGTTCTCGCTGCGGGGTGCATTACTTCTATCGGCTCAATATCATCAGGGTTAGGAACCATCCATGGTTCAGAACTGCTGCCTAAAAAGCCATCAGACAAAATCATGACGGGCGAGGTGGCACGAATAGCCAATCGAGCCGCCTCGACTGCAATATCGAAGCAATCTGAAGGGCTTTGCGGGGCAATAATCACAATGGGACTTTCCCCGTTGCGACCAAAAAATGCCTGAAGTAAATCTGACTGCTCTGTTTTAGTGGGCAATCCTGTGCTGGGGCCACCTCGCTGCACATTGACAATAATCATAGGTAGTTCCAGCACAATAGCCAAGCCCATCCCTTCACTCTTTAGGGCAACGCCAGGGCCACTTGTGCCGGTAACGGCAAATGCGCCACCAAAAGCGGCGCCAATGATCGAACCCATTGCGGCAATTTCATCTTCTGCCTGGAAGGTGCGCACGTCAAAATGACGCAGTCGCGCCAAGGCGTGCAAAATATCGGTTGCAGGCGTGATGGGGTAGCTGCCGTAGAAGAGTGGTTTACCCATTTTATTAGCGGCCGTTACCAACCCCATTGCCAACGCTTCATTCCCCGTTATTTTACGGTACGTACCTGGGCGCAGTTCGGCCGGACGAACGCGGTACCGCTGCTGGAAGGTACGGGTTGTATCGCCAAAGTAGTAACCTGTTTGCAATGCTTTTGTATTGGCTCGGATAACGTCAGGACGCTTGGTAAATTTTTTCTTCACCCATTCTAGGGTTGTTTCCATGGGGCGATCAAACATCCAAAAAACAATGCCCAAAGCAAAGAAGTTTTGCGAACGATCTTTCTCTTTATTAGAAAGCGACGAGATTTCTTTAAGTGCCTCACGATTCATCGACGTGAGTGGCACATTAATAACTTGATAATTGTTGAGCGACTCATTTTCCAAAGGGTTTTCTTCATACCCCGCCTTGCGTAAATTGGTGCGGGTGAAAGCATCGGTGTTGACGATGATCGTGCCGCCCTCTTCTAACTCTGACAAGCTTACCTTAAGGGCTGCGGGATTCATTGCCACAAGCACCTGTGGCGAATCACCAGGAGTCAAAATATCCTGATTAGAAAAGTTGACCTGAAAACCGCTGACACCTGCCAAGGTTCCGGCTGGGGCGCGAATTTCGGCCGGAAAGTCGGGCATGGTGCTAATGTCATTGCCTAAAACGGCCGATGTATTGGTAAATTGGGTGCCGGTAAGCTGCATCCCATCTCCAGAATCCCCAGCAAAACGTATAACAATTGAATCTAATTCCTTAAATACTGTTTCTTCACTCATTGTAATCTCCTGATTTTCAGTGGGTCAGTAATCAGTTATCCGTAATCAGTGATCGGTTAACTGATTACCGTTTACTGAATACCGTCACCCGCCTTCCTGCTTGCGCGGAAACTGGTCTGGACGGGGTGGACGGTTTAGCACTTCAATGGGATACCGTGCCGCCAAAAAGCTAATGACGGCTTGATGGGTCATGTTGCCTACAATTTTGCCGCTCTCATCGACAACGGGCAGGTTGCGGAACTTTTTATCATCCATGAGCCAAAGTGCATCTGCTGCAGAGCTATTTGGCGACACGGTGATAGGGTTTGCGGTCATGATGTTGTCTACAGGCTTGTCTAAATTTTCGGGCATGGCGGCTACTTTTGTTAAGACATCCCGTTCTGTTAAGATGCCAACAAGCTGACTGCCGCTGGTGATGAGGCAAACATTGGTTTTGCGCTGCCGCATTTCAGATATTGTTTGGCGAACGGCCGTTCCGCTGACGATCTGACAAAATCTGGACAAATCGAGATGAGCAACACTTTCATTCATTAACTCTTGCTTCAAACTCATGTAAATAAACCTCCTGATAGTGTCGATAAAAAAGATATGATGATCTAATTACCAAATTACTTAAAGAAATGTATACTTGCTAAAGTCTCAATCAGCTGACACATTAGCAATCATTCACATCCGCTTATTAAGCTCCAAATTCTTGATAGCTACACAAAATTCATCTAACCCACTTGCCAGCGATGCAGATATTTCTGTATGATTTAATATGCCCTCGCAGTTCAGCCCACTGCCCAGCAAAGGGATTGAAACACAAGCTTTTTCAACGATATTGCCAGACATTGTTGTAATCACTTCCCTTAACGCAGCTTGTGCATGAGTCGCTCTTGGAGACGTGTTCAGCAACATAATTGGCATAGAGACAAACTCTTCTCCACTTACCAGCCAATCAAGCCCGTTTTTTAATACCCCACTAATGCCATGTGCATATTCTGGACTAGCAATTATCAAACCATCTGATTTGCCCACTGCTTTTTTTAAGCTTTCAAAAGCAGGAATCATTTCTCCCTCTAAGTCAGGGTTGAATAAGGGAAGGTTGCCAAGAGTGTTGTAAACAACAACCTCAACATGAACAGGAGCTAACTCCCTTAAAGCCTGAATTGCCGCCGTGTTATACGAAATTTTTCTGAGGCTACCTGACAGAGCAAGAATTCTTATGTTTTCCATATTAGCGGTTATCACTGCTAACCTTATTGGCCATTGCGGGTCTTGTTGGCAACAGGTCAAAGTGCGTTTCTAACAATGTCAATCCAAGTGGAGCATCATCCTCAACAATCGCCACTACAATCCTTTCGTGATACTCCCAAACTTCGAGCCAATAATCATACGGAGAAAAGCGGGTTAACTCGCTTGCTTCATATGCATCCCAATAGGCGGCCAACATTCCCTGCACAAATGGATTTTCTAAACGGCTAAAAATAGTCAAATGGAACTGGCGATGCTCATCATTGGGGACGTGGATTGGGTTTCCCTTCAATTTCCCCCAGGCATTTGCGACTATTTGCTGCAATTTTTGCTTGTCAACGGCCGTTAAACGGGCAACCGCCCTTTCCCAAAAGTCAATCTCAATTGCTTGGCGCAAATCGCTAAACTGCTCAAATTGGGCTTCGCCACTGCCCAAACCAAATAAAACAGAGGCCAGAATAGTCTGGGCAAAATCAAATGGCTCACGCACAATGCCCACCCGTGGGCGCACTGAAACGACCCCCAAACTACGAGCAATCTCTAGCTGTTCACGCAGCTTACCCACGCTGATGCCCAGCTCATCTCCAATTTGGCTGAGCGTGGGCAGGCGTTCACCAGGAGCAAGCTGTTTTGTGATGAGGTAACGCAAAAAGGGAGAGTCTAATTTATTGATTTGCATGGGGAAAATCGGTACAAACAAAACAGATAATCATCTGAATGATCCAATAAATCGTATTTATCAAAGGTTTGAACATCTTACCATATTGGTAAGCCAATATCAATACCGAATTTGAGCAAATCTTGCTACACTTGCTTGGTTATTTATCCGCAGATTTCGCAGATTACACAGATTTTTCTGGGTCTATGGGATTTCATGGGGTTGATTCAATTCTTTGCCACGAATTTGCACGAATTTTTCTTGTTTTCGCGTAAATTTGCGTCATTCGCGGCAGTTTTTTTTCTTGACCCCACAAATTCCTAAAGAGCCATTTTTCTTTATCTCTGCGCCCTCTGAGGTGAATTATTTACATCGGAGGTGATTTGTGACAGTTGAAACAGTGATTTTTGATTTGGGTGGGACGCTGATTGAGTATGCGGGTGATTTTGATGAGTGGCCTGAACTAGAAACGCCGGGATTTACGGCCGCTTACAACACATTCTCCCGAAACGGCCGTTCCCTGCCACCGTTTGAACAGTTTCTACAGGCAGGATTTCGCCATCTGCCTCGCATGTGGCAAGCGGCAACGCGCAAAGAGGGGAATTTGCAGGTACACGCTTTGCTGGGGGAAGCATTGGCAGAGCTGGGCGTCACTGGTTTTGCCAATGGTGATCTGCTGGCCGCAGGCCAAGCATACGGCACAGCGATTCAGCAGCAGGCGTGGCTAATTGAGGGGGCGGTGGAGGTAGTTATGGCCGTTTCCACCGCAGGTTATAAAGTAGGGTTGGTCTCCAACACGATGTTCCCTGGCGAGATGCACAAAGCCGACATGGCTCGCTTTGGTCTGTTGCAATATTTTAACGTGACCCTGTTTTCGGCAGATGTGAATAAGTGGAAGCCAAATGCAGACCCTTTTTTGCATCTTTTGCAGGAGATGGGGGTGAGGGGGGAAACGGCCGTTTACGTCGGAGACGATCCCGTCAGCGATGTGGCAGGAGGGCAAGCCGCTGGCCTACGCACCATCTACTTCCCCTCCAGCCAACGCTTCCACAAACCCACAGGCGTGGAGCCTGATGCTGAAATTGGTCGTTTGGCGGAGCTGTTGCCGCTGTTGGCGACGTGGTGAGAGGGTGAAGAGGTGAGGGGGTGAGCAAGTGTTTTGGGAAAGTTACTTGCCCACTTGCAAACCTGCACACTTGCCCACTTGCACACTTCCCCCTGCTTGTTAAACTACCCATATGACCAGCGACGAAAAAATTACGCGCCAAAAAGCAATGATGCTGTTTGAGCAGGCTCATGACCGCCAAAGAGATGGCGAGTTTGGCGATGCCATCGCGTTGTACAAACAATCCATCGCCACCTACCCCACGGCCGAAGCGTACACTTTTTTGGGCTGGACTTACAGCATGATGGGGCGCACGGAAGAAGCAATTGCGATGTGCCATCAAGCCATCAAAGCAGACCCAGATTACGGCAATCCATACAATGACATCGGGGCGTACCTGATTGATCAGGAAAAGTGGAAGGAGGCAATCTCCTGGCTGGAAAAAGCCACAATCGCCCCCCGCTACAAAACGCGCCAGTTCCCCTTCATGAACCTAGGCCGCGCCTACCAAAAGCTAGGCCGCACCCAAACCGCCATGCGACATTACAAACAAGCCTTGCTGGAAGAACCTTTTTATTTGCCCGCCACTTGGGCCATGACATCTTTGTTGGGCAAGCTGAATTGAAAGCAGTAACTGATCGTAAGCATACACATACTTTCTGTTATAATAAGTACAGGTTGGTATCAATTATCGGTGTGAAGGAGAACAGTGCATTATGCTAATGACCTATAAAGCAATTTTACGGGGCAATAGGCTAGAATGGAGCGAAACTGCCCCCAAACAACTAACCGAAAACAAACCAGTGTCCGTCGTAACCGTCCTCGATGAAACAACGTTAGCAAAAGAAAAAGCGTTGCAGGGAAAAAAGATGGCTTTAGCTTTGGAAGCTTTAAGCAAACTTTCTCCTGTTAGCATTACCGACCCCGCTGTCTGGGAACGAGCCCAACGGCAAGAACGCAAATTACCACAACGAGCCTAATTTATGCTTATAGACAGCAACATATTTATGCAGCGCAGTCAGAGCATCACAAATTACGCTCATTGATTGCCAACCATATGCCCCTTGTCTCAGCAATCAGTTATGTGGAAGTGTTGGGCTACCATTTACTGAAGGATGCTGAACGACAACATTTTGTAGAATTTTTTGAAGCAGCAACGATGCTGGCAATATCTCCACTTATTCTTGAACAAGCTGTCAAATTGCGTTAGATCAAAAAGATGAGCTTAGGAGATGCTTTGATTGCAGCGACATGTCTGATACACACTCTTTCGTTGCTAACACACAACAAAAAAGATTTTGAGTGGATTCCCAATTTATCTGTCATCGATCCCTTGACTGAAACAGTAGATGATGCTCCAGAGTCACCCAAGTAATAAAATAAGCAGTTCGGTGAGACATCGACCACTGCAAAAGATATATGAATCAAAAGGAAAACAAAATGGAAAAAACCCACAATATTGTTAAACGAATAGGGGAAGTTGAGCGAAAAATTAGCGACGGTGAATCATTATTCCGTAAAGCCAGCAATGCTGGAAAGTTAGGTTGGGTTTTCCTAGTTTTGGGAATCATACTCCTTGTTTTTTTGGGTTGGGTTTTCAAAATAATTGGAATACTTGTCATTGGAGCAAGTGCTTGGAGGTTGTACTCGGCTGAAAAATTCAAGACAGAAATTGAAGAAGGATTACGAGAATATAGAGGGGAAAAAGCAGAACTTAATGCGTTGTTAGCCACAAAGAAAAAGATTTAATAGCAAAATTGACTATATCAAATACCCAAATATGTATGTACCCTTCACAACGGCAAATAACGTATCTGGCCTTCCCATTCCCCAACCTCGCTATAGGTTGCCAACAGCAAAACATCCTCGATAATTTGAGGCAGCTTGACTCACCTGAAACAAGCCAGACATAGGCAATGACTGTTCAATACGCTCAAAAGCATAAGCAGCCATTGTACGAATATCATGGGTCAGAAGGATTCGATTCTCTTGCGCTGCCCATGCAAGAACGATGGGATCATCAGCCTGATAGACAGGACTATCTTGAATCCGAACAATATCAATTTGGGGGTTGCGCCGTAAAACACCGCGCAATATTTTCCCATTAAAGTTTTCGTCAGTTGCCAGCTTGATCATCTGCTTTTTGACGCGTCAACAACTGTTGTCAAAGATTATGGGAGGGGAAGTGAGATTCTATTTTGTTACGAAGGGATTGCGCTTCATCTTGACGAGCTTGTAGGTAAGTTTCAACATCAATTTGGTGTTCAAGATAATAAGCAATGATGGCATAGACATCGGCCAATTTTAATGAGCTGAAACTTTCAACGATCTCTTCAGCACTCTCTCCATTGCGATAAGCGTAAACAATCGTGTCAAGTGGAATACGCGTACCGCGCACATAGATTGTGCCTGTTTGATCTTGCTGCAACGGAATTGGTTTTGTTGTTATTGCCAAAGTCATACCGTTCACCTCGCCAATAGTATAACATATTGGGCAACCAAGTAACTGGATAATTACTCAGTTACCCAATTACCTCTCTCTATTCCGCCACTTCAATCACGATTTGGTTGCTGGCGGAACGGCCCCACAGCGCGAGATCATACATGGCGTATACTTCCGTGGGCATGGCGGTGAATCTGCCTGACTGGGTGGCGCGGGCAAAGTAGGTAAGGGTGCGCACGCTTGCATCCATCTCCGTGATGAAGAAGCTGACGCGGTCGCCGCGTACCTCTTTGTTGTTGTAGCCCAGCTCGCGCCAGCGGTAGACGGGGCCATTGTAAGCGTCAGCAACGCGGCTGGTTGTGTTTAATCCTTCGTTGAGTGCTTCTAAACCACCGGGCAGGCTGTCTTCAATGATGATGTAGCTGCCGTTGCTGGGCAAATCGATGGTGAGGCGAATTTGGATTAGCTGCCCCGGCGCGATGCTTTCTAGCGGCAAACCCGTTGCGCCATCCAGATAGCGGCGGGTGACGATTACGTCCCCTGCGGCTTCGATTTGAGCGCGGGGGACGAGCATACGGCCGTTCACCACAAAATACAGACTCCCACTCCCTGTTTCACTTAAAGTAAGCTCATTTTCACCCAGTTCAAGCTGTTCCATTGGAATCGTTACGGTAACGGCCGGTTCGCCCCGCCCTAACGTGCCGCTGGCAACCGTTTGGCCGTTGACCTGCACCGTGTAGCCCGTGCTGGCGGCGGCTTCACTATAGCTGGTTGCCAGCAGATGATCCGTCAATCCCAAAATGGCAAAAGCGGTTTCGTTGGTGTTTCCCCAGCCGTGGCTGCGCCGTTGGGCCATGAGCCAGCGCACCATCCCGGGGATGAGATCGCTGTTGGGCTGAATTTGGCTGTAGGCAGATAAGGCCATCGCCGTGGTGCGTACTTCAGAGGCCATCACTTTGTTGCGGTAAGCACCATCTTGGCGAGAGCCGCTCCAGTAGGTGAGATCGTTGGAGGAAACGGCCGTTTCCCCCAATTCCGCCAAGATTTCAGCCGCCAACCCATCTTCACCCATTCCGTGCAGGGTCAGGGCGAGGGCAGCTAGGCTAAAGTCGTCGCCATTTAGATCGGTGCGATTTTCGGCCAGCGTCAGCGTCGCTTCTTCGTTGGGCAGGCCAGCAATTGCCATGGTGTACAGGGCAAAGGCGTGGGTGCGAGGATCCATTTCCTGCTCATCGTTGAGCCAGGCAACGCCCCGCTCAATAACGGCCGGATCGATTTCGTAACCTGCTTCGGCCACCTGGGCTAAGCCAAAGATGACCCAGGCCGTTTGGTAATCTTGGCTGGCGTCGTCGTACCACCAGCCCCAGCCGCCGTCTGTGTGCTGGAAGCCGTACAGTCGCTGGATGCTGGCGTTGATCTGCCCCGGCAGCTCCGCCTGCAGTGTGGGATTGGTGACGCCAAGCTGGTTCAGGGCGCGGCCCACGACGGCGTTGGGCAACGCTTTGCTCATCGTTTGCTCCACGCAGCCGTAAGGGTAGCCGGTGAGGTATTGCAGCCCTTCCAACATGCTACCAGCGATGGAGCGACTAAGCTGAACTTCGACCTGGCTCATGGGCAGGGCGTCGGCTGGCACGGTGATGGTTGTTTGATATTGCCCGCTGAACTGCCCCACTTCTGTGGTCACGTCTGGAATGGCTAATGGCTGGATGGTGAGTGGTAGCTGGATGGCGTCGCTGGGGCCAGAGACGCTAGGATCAGCGTTGGTGGAAACGGCCGTAATCACCACATCCACCTCCCCCGCCGCCATCGCCTCAACCTGCCACCCCACAATTTGTTGCTCATTTGGCTGCAACGTAACAGTCTGAGCAGATTCTCCCCCAATCGTCAATCGAAAATCGTCAATCGTCAATTGAACATCCAATTCCAGCGTCTCATCGCTAAAATTATGCACAATAGCAGACAACAGCATCGTGTCGCCCGTGGTGAGGATGCGGGGCAGCAACGGCCGTATAATCACATCTTGCTTGGTGATGATGTTGGCCGTCGCTTCACCCACTTGGGTGTCGGCGGTGACGGCTTTGGCGGTGGCTCGCCAGCTTGTTAGGCTGTCTGGCAGGGTGAGGGTGACGCTTACTTCACCGTTAAAGTCGGTGGTGAGGGTGGGTTGCCAAACGGCCGTATCTGGGAAATCTTGACGCGGGGTACCTGTTTCCACGCCGCCATCCCCACCGCCACCCATTCCTCCCTGCCACAGATAGCGGATGGGCACCTGGCTGTTATAGGTGCGTACCATGCTAGCACGTTCATAATAAAAATCATCATACATCAGCCCGTTTAACTCGGGGCTGAGGGCGAAAATTGCCTCATCGACCAAAGCCAAGGAGACCTCAGCCGAAACGGGTTCGCCGCGATAGTTGGTGATGCGCACGGTGAAGGTTGCTTCTTCACCCGGAGCGTATTCTGCCTTGTCTGGGGTAATGGTGACGTTGAGCCGCTTATTGAAAGCAGGGACAGGCAAGTTGACATAAGCTGTTTGCAGGCGACTGTCCTGCAAACTGGCACTCGTATTCTCATTAAGAACAGTCTCCTGCTCGTTCCACGCATTGATGGCAACGTAAACGTTGGGCGTGTCCCCTTCTTCGATGAGCAGCGGCAGACGGGTAACGGGCGCGGTTAGCTGGACAAGCTGCCGGCGGCGCACCGTGCCGCGCTCGACGGTGAGCAGGGCAGGGCCGCTAAAGCTGGATTCCACCAGCAGTTGGGCAGTATCGCCGGGAGCGTACTCGGCCTGATCTACCGTAATTTGTAAGCCGTTATTGTCGTTACGGCCGTACCAACCGCTGTAAAAGTCGCTAAAAACGTAAACCCAGCTTTTGTAGCTGATATTGTTGCCACGGCTGTCTTGCCCTGTCATCCTGATTTGGTAGTAGCCAGGCTGTTCAATCGTAAAGTTGAGGTCGGCACGGCCGTTTTCATCGGTGGTTAAGCTGGCAGCGTCCACAACGATGCTGTATTTATTGCTGCCGCTGCCCCAGCGGCGCAGGCTGAGTTCTAGCTGGCGGTTGCCAACGGGGTTGCCGTAGATGTCCTGCACGGTGGTTTTGATGCTGAACGGCCGTTCCGGTTCATGCACGTAGCCGCCCGTATCCACGGTGATTGATTCCACAGCGTCGTAAATGGTGATGATAGCGTGGCCGCTGACGGTTTGATGACTGCCGTCATCGACGGTGGCTTCTAACCCCCACTTGGTTTGTTCAAGGCTGTTGAGCCAGTTGGGTTGATCAAAGTAGAGGCCGCTGCCGCGCAGAGGCAGTTCAAAGGTGAAACGGCCGTTTTCATCCGTCTGGCCGCGCAAATCGCCAACGCCATACAGTTGATACCAGGTGGTCGCTTCTGGCGTGTACCAATCTTGCTTCACCTGAAAGCGACGCAGGGTGATGTCGGCATTGGCGACCGGTTCGCCAAAGAAGTAGGCGGTATCGACCGTGATTTCGGCCGTTTCTCCCTTGACATAGACGGCAGAATCGGTGGTGACGGTCACTTCATAATCTGGCTTGCGATAATCTTCTACCTTGAAAAGCTGTTTGTGATCCGTGCCGTTGAAGCTGACGACGACTGAATAGTTGCCCAAGGTGGCGCCCTCGGCAATTTGGAAGCTGCCGTTGATGGAGCCGAAGTCGTTGCTGAAGTGCTCTTGGGTTTGCACGACGTTGTTACGGGCATCACGAATGCGCACGGTTACGGCCGTTCCTACAGGCGGCACGCTCAACAGCGCATCTTCATCTAGCCGCACAATCGCTTTGAAGTAGACGATTTGACCCGGTTTGTAAATCGGCCGTTCGGTAAAGACAAAAGCGGCGGACTGTGCGCCCCGTAAATTGCGTGATTCCCGATTGTAAAAGCCAGAGCTGTTTTGCCAATCAGAAGAGAGTCCGGTGAGGGTGATTTCTTCCCCCACCCGCGCCACAACCATGAGTGGCTCGGTGGCGGCTGGGCCACCTTCGGCAAAGGTTGGCAAGCTGGCTTCGTACAGGCCATCCTCATCTGTTTGGCCGCTGATGATGGCGTTGCCGTTACGGGCGTAGAGGGTAACGGCCGTATTTGGCACGCTTTTACCACTAATGTCTGTGACCCAGACGAGCAGCTGCTCATCCGCCTGCTTCACGGTGACGCTATTTTGGCTAATGACAAGGAGTAGCTGGTCGTTGACGTTGCCCGCCACCAAGTTAAGAATGTAGAGACCGGGCGACACATCTTCTGGAAGGATTGTTTCCTGAACGTTGGCCCAATCTTGCAGGGGGGCGGTGCTAACCATTTGCCATTCGGCAACCAATTCTGTACCGTCGGTGCTGATAGGCGTTTCGTCAACATTATCCCAAATCCAGCCGTGAAAGCCAGATTCATACCGATCTAAAAATTGGGGAAGCTCTAATTGGTACAGTTGAAAGGTAAAGTTGAGCGCATCGCGGCGAAAGGCTTGAAACTGGACGGCGCGACGGCCGTTTGCATCTAAAACCTGGGCGTTGGGGCCATAGCCAAAACCTGCCATATCCGTCAGCTCTTTGGTGGCAAAAGACCAGCTGTAATCATTGTTTAAGACCGCTTCCCCATCTGCACCAACGGCTGTTTGAGCAATGGTGACGGTGTAGTCGCTGTTTTCAGCTAGATAGCCCGTTTCTGGCGTAAAAATGAGCATGGTTTCTTCCCAACTGAAACGGCCGTCTATTGCTGGTTCAATTTGGAAGGCGGCTTCAGCCGTTGCGCTGTCCATTAGCCTATCAAAGCGAATTTTAATGCTGCCAACAGGATGGTTGCCCAACCCCATGGGCGTCGCGGAGAGGATGGCGGGCGGCGAGGTGAACGCAATGGCTTCTGGCGTGGGGAGCGGATTGCCGTTGGCGTCCCGCAAGATACTGTCAAAGCTAATGCTGTACGCCGTGTCGGGAGGCAGTTGGCTGTCTGGCGTTAGCTCGACGGTGGTGTAATCGCTGCTCCAGGTGAGCTTGCCGCTGATGGCGGGCTTGATTTCTAAGGCGTCGCTAAGGCTGGCCTGGTCGATGGGGTAGTTGAAGCGAACAACAATAGGTGCAAGATGATCATTGGCAGTCGGCCATGAAACGCCTGCCAATGGCTGGGCAAGCTGGGCGGTCCAGATGTAGGGCTGAACCAAATGACGGCCGTTTTCATCAACGGCCGTTTTGTCCAGAGTGAATTGATATTCCGTGCCAAACAGAAGCGGTTCATCCATCGTCACTTTGAAGATGTTGCCATCCCAATCTACGGTGGTGGGCATCGCTGGCG
>UOEU01000590.1_pt1 | contig 12702 bp, 8 predicted proteins | sample 1989311 | NCBI WGS metagenome assembly UOEU01 (sample SAMEA4712195, study PRJEB27164) | hydrothermal vent metagenome | biome: marine basaltic hydrothermal vent biome; feature: marine hydrothermal vent; material: mineral | place: Pacific Ocean | collected 2011-06-14/2011-07-23 | depth 1719 m | reverse complement strand
TGGCAACCGACGGTTATACAAGGGTATCGCGTTAGGCAGTTTCGGAAAAATAAATAAGTATTCAACCCGAAACTGCCTCAAGCGCAATCCGAAAAATAATATAATTTCACCCTAATTATTTTTCGGATTGCGCCTTAAACCGACATATGGGCGATTATTACGGCATTTAAAAAAATGCCTACCCTTGCGAAGGCACAGGGTTGGTATCCAACTATCTGGACAACTTTCCAAAAAGGAGTCGGTTACCGCTCATTTACCCGTCGGGTACGAGGTCGTCAGGCTGTCGAAGGCCTGATTTTTGAAAATAACGCACATTTTAGCGTTTTTATCACTCCCATTTAGGGAAAACTAAAGAATTACAGTTATCGCAGCTTCACACGCAATAAGAAAAGCATTTTGCAGAATCTTAAACAATTACATATCCTCAAGCAAATGGCTTCGATCTCGCAGCCAGAATGAAGACGCTGTTGTGTAGCGACAAATACTACGATTCCTTTCTCATAAATGTATCAAATCTGAAGGTTTGTACACGTTACTGTTTGGCAGAGGTAGACAACAACCGCAAATTTTCTAAAGCAGACTCAAATAGATCATGATCCAAGTCTAAAATCTCATAGATTAAATCGTTAATTTCGTCACGAACGCCATTTTCTACGAAAGTATCATAACTTGATATGAGACTTCTTTTCTGTTCATCACTTAACTGTGTCAAGTTAGGTATCGGCATTTTCTTAAGTTGATTTATGCCAACAGTATACGTTCCCCCACCATATAGTTGAGCATATCCACGGATTAAGACTTCTGCATATGTTGAATTTAAGATTGCTAATAACAATTTTGTGCAATCAGAAGACTTAGGCAAAGCTTCGATCATTGCACCACCTGGAACAAACTTGGCTTGATTCCATAAAACTCTAAATTGATAATAAATAAGTCGTGGAATTAAAATAGTAGCCCGTCCTCGTTTTTCAACGCCACTTTTCACATCATACCACTCTGGTCGATTAGCCTTCTGAATACGGGGTTTTTGATGATAACCTTTTACAAGTTCTCCACGTCCTCTAATAACAACTTCTGTGTTTTCGCCCATTTGTATATGAGCTAATGCGTTTGTGTCCTTTAATTCTTTCTTAGGTTTCGCGCAATAAAACAAATGCAAGTCGGATTGTGTTTGTTGATCAATCACATTTGTTTCAAATTGGGAGACTGAATGAGCAAATGGTTGTAAAAATTCGCTTTCAATGCCTAACTCTTGAATTTGCGAATTGGTTAATGCAAAAAAGTCTTTGGCTAATGTCTGAAGACCGATACGTATCGTTGCAAAAGTGTGCAACGGCACAAGTTGTTCATGATTATTTAGGACATCATCAATTTCAGAAATTTTTAGATGGACACCCCAAGGTTGTTTAGCATCTAAGGCCGTTGATGGAAGATGGGTTGTGCAAACGTCAGGCAAATTAGGTTCTTGCTTCGCAAATAAGACAGATAATTCATTGACTGCAAGCCCATTCATCACCCTTGTAAGTGCTATTTGATTATTGAGATTCGGATGCTTCGTAGCGAAAAGCAAAACGGGTTTTACTTGTACGTCTGGAAATATTGAACGATCAAAATTGATTATCCGCTCGATTTGAAAATGATTTTGTAAATACTGTCGCAATACCCGCCCATAACGTACATTGAGCCATGAATCAGCAACAATAACGGCAAGCCTTCCACTTGGTTTTAAATACGCCGCTGCTTTAAGCAAAAAATACACATATAAATCAGTTAGCTGTGAAAGATATTTTTCTTCTATTTCTGAATTTGTCTTCAACACATCAGCGCGAATTTTCTTAACCCAATCTGGAGCAATTGCCCGACGGCGTACATATGGCGGATTGCCTACAACGGCATCCACTTGAGGGAACGTCGCCTGGAAAAAATCTTTATGCTCTAAGTGGGGGAAATATATGCCATCTGTAATGCTGGCATGTTGTAAGGTTTTATACCGAGTAGCATCAATTTCTGTGCCATAAATTTGAGATGCTGATTGTATACTTGAAGCTCCTAATTCTTGCAAACGATGGTAACTTGAGAAAACGAAAACACCCTCACCTAGACCAAGGTCAAGTACAGTGTCATTGGCTGATTGAATTGCCCATTGAGTTAGCAATTTGGCAACATCAGCGGGTGTGTTCACATATCCAAGTGATGGTTGCATAATCGTATTGTACTGGTTTTGTTGAAGTATCACAACAGGTTGCTCGATACTTATGGGCGTTGAACATCTTGGGGTTGATAAGGTGTTATTGTTTGTAATTGATCTCTCAAATTATGCATTCTATTAAGAATGTCAATGCAACGATGTAACAAATTGGCACTCCCATCGGGTAAATGTTTACGTAATTGCTCGATCTCATTTCGTAATACTCCCGATTTTCTCAATAGGCTTTGTTGACGACGCTCTAAAATCAATTGACCACGATTGAGATGTATTTTCTCAATTATGTAGTTACTTGCTACAACATTGCCATGAATTTCACCAGATTGGAGATTGATGGTGAACAATGCTGCATAATCGCTCACAGAGGGATCTGGGTAACATTGAATTTCATGATCTGGTTCTGCAGGCCAATCTTTTCCTTTGAACGTGTTGCAAATTGGGCAAGCATAAAACAAATTAGTGAAAGTGTCTCGAAGGTCAGGAAAAAGGGATTTAGGTCGATAATGTTCTACATGGAAATTGCGAATACCTCCCATCGCTGCATCTGGAATTGCACAGTACACACATTGGTGAAACCCTTCTTCTGCCAGTTGAGGTTTCCAGTTTTTGTATGATCCTGTTTGAGGTTGTATTGCATTTTCCTTTAGTATTCTGCGCCAATTCAAGATTGTTTACCTCTTTGCTTGTTGTTCAATATCAGTTTTCAGCGTTTCTAATTCAGCTATGAGCTGCTCCATTTGTGACAGCAATTCGCCTCGGCTTGCGATGTTTTCGATAGGAAAAGCTGTTTCAATTTTTGTTTGAATTGCCTTAGCTCGTTCGTGTTCTTCTGTCGAACTATCTTCACCAATAGCAGATTTCTTTGCGAAGTCTCCTAACTCTGCTAACTCCCGTTCAAAGGTTTGTAAGTAACGCTGACCCGCACGAATTATTCTCGGAATATAATCACTTGAACGCTCGTAAAACTGATTGCGTTCTATAATGTCCTCTACATCTTTGAATCTTTCCCCTAATTCAAGAGCATCTTCTTTATAGGAAGTCACTACAAAAATGGGGAATTCGGGCATATGTTGCCGCATATAGTCAACGAGATCGTGACCTTCATAATCGACTGCGCCACTTGCGTTTGCTACTTCATTTAGCCGTTCATCAATGATTAAGGCCACAATTTCTTCCTGACTTATCCAACTGGGATAATTGTCTAAGGAGTTCCACGGAGATATATCAATAGCCTCCCAGCCATCCGGTAATGCCAGACGAACATTATCTAGCATTATCGCACGCACATCATCTCGATCATCTACAATCCCTATGACTGACATAATACTCAATTCTTCCTTATGGGAAGCCAAATTGTAAATCTTGCTCCACCTAAATTTGGATCACTATCTTGCATCCTTGAACCGTTCAAATCATTCACAATTGATTGCACAATTGTTAATCCTAACCCTGTTCCCACTTGTTTTCTCTTTTTTCTTCTTTTGCTAGTCTTATTAGACCATAATGGCTTCCAAATTTCAGATTGGAATTGGTCTGCAATACCTGGCCCCGAATCAGCAACGATCAAGACAATCCCCTTTTTACCTTGCTCGTTTTGGCGTTGTAACTCAACATGAATAGTACGCTTTTTAGATTGTTGTTTACAGGCCGTATAGGCATTTGTCAGTAGATTTATGAGCAGAGCTTCAATGTCCATTGCAAACATGCGTCCACGAATTGGTTCAAGATTGGTTGTGATATTAATATTTACAGCATTCATTGTGGGTTCAAGGTCACGAACAATATTAGCGACTAAGTGATCAACATCAATTTTTGTGCGTCGTCGTTTATCACGCCGTACACGGTCTAGAGCAAAATTCCCCCATGTCTTCACTCGTCGTGCATGTTCTTTGCTTTTTTGAATATACTCTATGGCTTTTGCTGGTTGGGGTGGATTAGTATTTAGGAAGCCATTGGCGTTGCTCAAGGAGCCAATCAAAGAATCAATCGCGGTTTGAATTTCATGACCAAAAACGGTGGCGGATATCCCGATTGTTGCTAAACCTCGATAAACTTGTACCTGTGATTCCAAATCTTTGAGGGATTCTTGGGCATCCCCAATTTTCTCATCGACAATATCTATCTGGGCAAATGTATTTTCAACATGATCATCAGCTTCCGGTAGAATAAAGGATTTGATAGAGCGTAATTCTCGACGTAAGCTGCTCAATTCTCGTTGTAATTGTTTAACTTCCTCAGAAGGGCTGCGCTGAATTCTTTGGGTATCACTTTCTTTCGCTTCGTTAGATTTTTCATGAACTCGACTCGATAATACCCGAACACATCCAAGCATAAACTCCTGCAAAGCACTAAATTCAGGGTTGTTGACTAAGCCTTCACGAGATGCACTATCAACAAGATATGGGTTACTATCCCGTCCAATAAAAACTGCTCCTACTAACTGGGTGGGACGAATCAGAAATGATTTTCGCCCCACACCGGCTGGATCGCGGGCAACTTTCTCTCCTAGACGTAACCAGTCCCCTTCTGGAGCATCAAGGTTCCCATAAGGCTTAACTCGAATATTGTCACGGTAAATTTTTACGCCAGCATTGTTGTTGAGGAAGCTTCTCAAATCGGAGAGTGTAAAACCACTTCCTTCAAGAATCCGTGTTACCCGAGGATAATACATAAGTACAATGCGTATGTCACCAAGTCCAATTTCTACATCTTTAATTGGCTCTGTAAAAAGTTGCTTCCTGATAATACTCCTTTCTAAAATCTGCTTTTGTCCGGATTCTTTTAGATCACGCTCTGTTAGCGTGTAAGAAATCTCTTCACTTTCACCATCATAATGAATATCTAATCGAATTTCATAGTTGTCATAAAGTTTTGATTGGACGCTTTCTTCATACCCTTCTGCAACATCAGTTTGCAACTTTATGTCAAAATCATCAGTTTCTGTAAATGGGGAAACAAGCATTGATAATTCTTTGTACAGATTCTCAATATCACCTTGTGTCCATTCTTGTCTTAATTTTGTGATTATTAATTCGGTTCCAGTTATTGGCTGCCCTTCCTTGTCGGGTTTCAGACATTGTGGAATAGTCAATTCTGGTTCGGAAATTTCTGCAATTGGTATGTCTGAAAGATTTTGATTGGATTCAAAATCATCCCAATTGATTGATAAGCCAATTATTCCATCCTGCTCGGTTTGTGTATGCAATGCTAATAAAGAGCCAAGTCGATCTGCTGATATCCGACCAATCCCTTTTTCGCCCGTTTTGCGTCGTCCACGCTTACTAACTTTGTTTTGCCGTTTTTCGGAATAACCAATTCGTAACCAATGATTGGTAATATCGTTTTCTGCCATGCCGCATCCATTGTCCCCAATACGAATGCGAGGTTGTTCTATTTGGCACATGATGTCAACTTCGATACAAGTTGCATCAGCATCATAGCTGTTTTTGACTAACTCCAATAGAGCAGTTGTATGATCTTTGATACTATCGCGGCCTAGATGCAAAATTGTGCGTGCATCTACAGTAAATTTTTTTGGCATGTCCCTAAATTGAATCCTCTAATTAAATTTTATCCATATCGTATCACAATGGATTCAGTAAACGAAATATCGTGTTTGGGGTAAGAGAGGTAATCTAGCTTAGTTTATATCATAATAAAAAGTTAACGCTTCATACCGCATAAAAAAGCTTATTTAGATTACCGATCTGTCCAATGAAAGTTCATAAACAACATGTTAGGTTCTGTTAACATTTCGCCGAACACATTCTAAATACCAGAGATAGTTCATGATTCAATTGGTATTAAAGGCCACAACAACGGCAATTGACAATATGCGCTGCCTCTGGTGTCTATCTACCTATCATAAAAATATCAAATACCCTTGTAAAGATTTTTAACCCTGAAAGGGCGTCGTTTTATGGCTCGTTTCTAATTGGCAGGGTGATGTATACGGCCGTTCCCACCCCAATCTCACTTTCAACCACACAGTCGCCACCTAGCAAGCGGGCGCGTTCCTGCATACTCCGCAGGCCAAAGCCACCTTCTTTTGTGGTAATCACCTGTCCCATGTCAAAACCGTCCCCATCATCTTTAACAGTAGCATAAAACATCTCTGCATCTTGCTTTAAGGTGACGTACAAATGGGACATTTGGGCATATTTACGGGCATTGGTGAACGCTTCTTGCAAAATGCGGAAGGCTGTCGTTTCGACAGCGGGGGGTAAACGGCCGTCTGCAACATCATCTACAAAGTGTAGCTGGCATCCTTTTTCCCGGCATAGCTCCTTTGCCGCATACCGGATTGTTTCTACCAATCCCAAATCATCCAGAGCGGCTGGACGCAGCCCTTCAATAACCCGTCGTGCTTCCACAATGGCGGTAGCCAGCCCATCTATCCCCTTTTGCAATTGCCCCCTATGCTCCGGCTCAAGTTCACGTTCAGCCAAATAATTATTGAGCTGGAGGCGCACCCCTACCAGCATCTGAATCAGGCCATCGTGGATGTCGTAGGCAACGCGACGCCGTTCTTCTTCTTGAGCAGAAAGAATTTGAACCAGCAAGGCTTGCAGCTCAGCCCGGCGCAGTGCCAAGCGAGCAACCAATTCAGCATTTTCCAAAGCGATAGAAACCTGGACGGCCAGCGTCGCCAATAATTCCCCTGTGGCCTGACTGTCTAAAATAGAATCAGCGCCGTACAGTTCGATTAACCCTATTTTTCCTTCTACACAAAGGGGCGCACAGCAAAGATAGCCTGAAGGCAGGTTTGCCTCGGACAATGGTATTGTTGTCCAATTTCCCTCTGCCAAGGCTTGCTTCTGCACAATATTTGGTAAACTTTCGTGACGATAAGCAGCCCAAGTTATCTCTCCATCTTGGTGAAGGATGGTCTCCTGCAATGAGATAATAAGGTACTCAACGGGAAAGATGCGGTGAACTGCGCTAGAAACGGCCATAAACACTTCAGACTGTTCCAATCGGGCTGCAATATGATGACCCGCTAGGTTGAGCTGTGTTAGCTGAGACATTTGTCGCTCCAGCGCAAACGTCATGTCTTGAAAAGCATCTGCTAATTCATCAATTTCATACCGAGTAGGCGCGCTGGGGGCTGGATGACGAGGCAGCACAGCCCCATGTGTCTGACCAAATTGACGCGCTTTGGCGGTAAGCTGCTGGATGGGTTGGGCAATCTGACGGGAAAAAAGCATGGCTATTCCCGCTGCCAAAATCATCGCCCAGATGACGATAAAAACGGCCGTTATGCGAAACGTCTCAATGGGTGCAAACAAAGCGGCGCGTGGCAGATCGTTAATCAGATGCCAGCGATTACCGCCAGCCTGCACCGTTTCAAACGCCAATACCCGACGGCCGTCTTCATTCGCTACAAAGGGAGTGATAAACTCCCAAGCTGCTTGCCAGCTACTTTCTGGCTGGGGCAAAATTACCCCCTGGTCGGTCTGACGTATCTCTTGCCAGCTACCTGGATAGATTGTTTGTAAATTGATGCCGCTGTTTAAGTCTACCGGGCTGCCCCATTCAAAATTTGGGTTTGCGTGGGCAAGAAAGTAGCCAGCATCGTCCGTCAGCGACAATGTATCGCCCCGAACAAATTGCAGCAGCCGCTCGGCATTAATGTTGAAAATCACGATGCCAGCAGGGGTGCCATCAGCCGCAACAACCGCCGTAGCGTAGCGCAAGGTGGGGGTATGAGGCTGCTGAATCTGCCCAAATTCCCGATTCAGGTCGATGGGAGAGATAAAAACAGCACCCAGCGGCAAGGCCATCGTCTGGATGAAGTAGTACCGATTTGCTTTGTTTTGTAGCTGATCGGGCGGCGGCAGCAAAGCTTGCCCCTGCGGCGTGGCATCAATGCGTACAATTTCCAGACCCGTTTCATCCAAATAGCGCGCCTGAAAAATGTCTGGATGGGTGGAGACGAAGTCTGCAAAATCAATTTGGGCGCGGGCAAGGTTTTCTAGGGAACGGCCGTTTATCAAAGCCGTCAACGAATTCATCTGGCTCAAAAACAGTAAATTTTCCTCCACACCACGAAGCGTCTCCTCCATTTGCAGATGGCGCAGATGCAAATCTGCTTGGGCAGCTTCCACCGCCCGCGACTGCAATGTCTGGCTGGTGATCCAGTTGCCATAAAGGCTCGTTCCCAGCAGTGGAATCAGCACGGTCAGCATAAAGGCAAAGATTAGGCGGGTGCGCAAATTTTGCTGCTGATAAAACCTAGACAAGATCATGTATGAATTATATCAGGATGGCGATAATCGTTTATAGGATTTCATATGAATTATATCAGGACATCGACAATCGTTTGTAGTACTTCCTCAGGCGTTTTATTGTCCGTCATTATTTGGGGAAACTGCTGATACTGTTCCCATCGCTCTTGCAGCAGTGCAATGATTTTCGCCATTGGATTTGAGCCTTTGAGCAACGGCCGTTCCATCACCTTCTCATCATTTTGCACCCGCAACAAAATGTTCTCTGGGGCAGCAACGAGGCAAAAGATACGGCCGTTTGCCGCCAGCGCCTGCACATTTTCTGGGTCGAGCATCATCCGCCCGCCGGTGGAGATGACCAGCCCCTCTTTTTGGCCCAATTCTTGCGCCAAATCCCGCTCCATTTGGCGAAAGGCGGCTTCGCCTTGTTCAGAAAAGATGGTTGTTATGGAACGGCCGTTACGCGCTTCAATCACCCCGTCTGTATCCACAAAATCAAAGCCCAACGCTTCAGCCAACAGCCGCCCCACGGTCGTTTTTCCCGTCCCCATAAACCCCGTCAGTACAATGTTTTGTTTTTGCCTGGTTACACTCATCACCCCATCCCAACAACATTTGTGACTATACAGGTCAAGCAATGTTTAACTGATTTTTACCGCAAAGAGCACAGAGGACGCAAAGTTCTCTCGAAAAGTTCTTAATCTTTGCGCACTTTGCGTCTTTGCGGTTCGTTTTTTTAAGAGACCTGTATCGTTACCAACATTTATTGCTCGGTTCAATATTCTCCACGCACGCCAAAGCCTAAAACAGGTTCGAGATAATCTCCGCAGCACCCAAGTACGTTCCAATAACGCTTCCCAGACTTGTCAGAATAAAAACCAGCAGCACCCGCAGCAGCTTATTCCGCCACCACATGCGCCACTGCCCAATATCATCTCCCACCGTTTGAAACTCCCGCACCATTGGCGGCTGATAATACGCCTGAACAAACGCCGCCACGTAGCCCGCCCCAATAACAGGCGTTAGGCTGGTGAGCGGTGCGCCAAAAAAGGAAACGGCGATGGTCAGCGGGTGCGCCAAAGCGATAATCGCACCAATTGCGCTGGGGATACCGTTGACCAAAAACCAGTACAGCAAATTACTTCCTGCTTCAGCCGCACCTTGGGTCACACCAATAGTGATAATTGCTCCAATAATGATTGCCGGAATGCCCCAACCAATGATCTTACCTACCGGAGACGGCGATGGGATTTCTTCAATCGCTGCCAAATCAACCTGTTGGTCGGCCAACAACGTTTTTTTGATGCCTTCCATATGCCCCGCACCCACCACCACAACCACTTTTTCACCTTCGGTGGCGCGGGTTTTTTGGGCAATATAAGTGTCTCGTTCATCAATGAGAACGCTCTTCAACACGGGCATAAATTCACCTAGCTCATTCATCAGCTCTGAAAGCACATCTGACTGGCGAATTTCACTCAGCATTTCCTCGGAAATCTCTTCTCCTTCCATAGCACCCATAAATCCAGAAGTGATGAGCTTCATTTTTTCCCAGAAGCTCATGCTGTTCCAAGCGCGCCGCAAAGTGATTTTTACGTCACGGTCAACCAATGCCAGGGGAATGTCTAATTCCTGAGCCACTTTGGTTGCTTCCAACAACTCGGTGCCGGGCGCAACGCCCAATTGCTGCCCCAATCGCTTTTGGTAAGAAGCAAGCAGTAGGTTTACAAACAAGATCACGAGCCGTTTTTGGCGAATAATCTGCTTAAGATCGAGGTTTTCCCACTTCGTTTTTTCGGAAAGGGTCTTGAACCGCTGCGCGTCTAATTCAACGCAAACGACGTCAGGGTGTTCTTGTTCGATGACCCTTCGCACCAGCTCGGTAGATTCTTGCGAGATGTGTGCCGTGCCGATGAGAATAAATTCACGGCCGTTTACCAGTACAATCTCCACATCGCTTGGGTAATTTCGTTCAACAAGTTTGTCTTGGTTTATTTCCATACAAAACCCTTTATTTTTTATCCGCAGATTTCGCAAACTACACAGATTATTTTTCAAAAGCTATAAAAATCTGCGGAAATCTGTGTAATCTGCGGATTAATAAAGGAAGTTTAGATATACTTGGTCTCTAATTCCCAGCTCGTGAAAACTGCATTTGATACAGACGATAATACAGTCCATCCCTATTTTGCAGCAAATCGTTATGCGTTCCTTGTTCTACCACACGTCCTTTATCCAGCACCAATATCCTATCAGCATTAACCACGGTGCTTAAACGGTGGGCGATGACAAAAGAGGTACGGCCGTTCATCAGCCGCTGCAACGCCTCCTGCACCAAACTTTCACTTTCGCTGTCCAGTGACGAGGTTGCTTCATCCAAAATCAGGATGCGCGGGTCTTTTAGGATGGCGCGGGCAATTGCTACACGCTGTCGCTGGCCGCCGCTCAGCTTTACGCCTCGTTCGCCCACCATCGTCTGGTAGCCATCGGGCAAATCATTGAGGATGAAGTCGTGGGCATTTGCGGCGGTTGCCGCTAATTCAATCTCTGCCTGTGTCGCTTCCAGCTTGCCGTAGCGAATGTTTTCCAACACGGTGTCAGAAAACAGAATCGTTTCCTGCGGCACGATGCCAATTTGCTGGCGCAAGCTTTTCACAGTGACGTTCCGCACGTCTAGGCCGTCCATTAGGATACGGCCGTTTGCCACATCATAAAATCGGGGAATGAGATTGACCAGCGTACTTTTACCCGCCCCGCTGGGTCCAACCAGGGCGACCACCTGCCCTGGTTCTGCTTCAAACGACACTTGCTTTAGGATAGGAACGGCCGTTGTGTAATCAAAATCCACCTGCTCAAACTGCACTCGACCCGACACCGTTGGCAGCGTCAGCGCATCCGGCCCATCCGCAATGTCCGCAGGCGTGTCCAGCAGCTCAAACAGCCGCTCCGTAGCGCCCAATGCCGACTGAAATTGAGTGTACAACCCCGCCAACGATGCAATCGGGGCAGCGACCATCATTGTGTAGACCAAATAGGCCACCAAGCCCCCAGCCGATAGCCGTCCATCAATCACCTCAATGCTGCCAAACCAAAGCGTAATTGTGATGGAGGCAAAAGCCATAAGGCCAATAATTGGCCCCAAGATGGCCCCAATTTTTGCCCGCCGCATGGCGGCTTCAAAAGTTTCATTAACCCGCGTGGTAAAACGGCCGATTTCATGCGGCTCTCTGGCAAACGACTTCACAATGCGAATGCCGCTCACCGTCTCTTCCACCACGTTGGCCGCTTCTGCCAGCGCATCCTGCATCGCCTTAGCCGCCTTGCGAATCTGCCGCCCCAAGGCCACCATCGTTAATGAAATGATAGGGATGCCTGTCAAAATGATAAGCGTCAGCCGCCAGTTGAGCCAAAACAGCAGCATAGATGCGCCAATCAGGGTGATTACCTGGCGCAACAGCGCTACCAAATTGTCCGTCACCACATTTTGCAACAGCGACACGTCATTTGTTAGTCGTGAAACAACCTCGCCTGTGCGATGATCGGCAAAATATTTAAGCGACAGCGTTTGCAAATGGCTATAAATTTGGATACGAATGACGGCAATGACCCGCTCCCCCACATAGGCCAACGACAGCCGATGGGCAAAGCTAAACAGTGCCTGAACAATAAAGACAACAAACAATCCGATTGCCAACTGGTTCAAACGGAGCAGATTTTTGTCGATCAGCACCACATCAACCAGATTTTGCACCACCAACGGCAGCACCAAGCCTAACAGGGTGCTAATGATCAACATCACAATGGAAAAGGTCATTAAATGGCGAAACGGCCGTACATACCCCAACAGCCGTCCAAAAGTGTGCAAACTTTCCCGATTCAGCCGTTGTGCTTTCTCAGTAGCGTCAGATTCATACCGCCGCCCAACGCGACGAAAACGTGCAGTCATAAACTTATTATCCTAAAACAAGAAGTAATTATATAGGTGATTTGCTTTAGAGGGATGCTTCACTCCGTTCAGCATGACAGCTATATTGTTACAACAAAAAAGCCTCCTCACCAAAAAATGAATGAGGAAGCTGTATTCAAAAAATAAGCCAACTGGTAAATTCTAATCTAATCAGAAGAAGAGGCTGTCTCTGTCTCTTCCAATATGTCTGGCACACTCTCACTATCAGTCTGACCATTTTGTGATTGAACTGGAAGCGTCTTATTCATCAAATCTTCAAACACAGTACGATCCATCGTTTCAACTTCCAGCAACGCCTCTGC
>UOEU01000521.1_pt1 | contig 12874 bp, 9 predicted proteins | sample 1989311 | NCBI WGS metagenome assembly UOEU01 (sample SAMEA4712195, study PRJEB27164) | hydrothermal vent metagenome | biome: marine basaltic hydrothermal vent biome; feature: marine hydrothermal vent; material: mineral | place: Pacific Ocean | collected 2011-06-14/2011-07-23 | depth 1719 m | reverse complement strand
TATCACATTACGGCCGTTGCCCACACACATATTTCGCTAGATGAATTATTCAAATCTATTCACGAAGCGTTAGCACCTATATTAAATGTACAAAATTTTTATATTGCCCTTTATGATGAAACATCTGACATGGTTAATGTCGCTTATTTTGTAGATCGCTATGATAAAAGCCCCGGCCTGTACAAAGCAAAGAAAGGGTTAACAGAGTTTGTAATCCAGAGCAATGATTCTCAATTACTAACCCATTCCCAGCTTTTATCTTATCTAAATCAAGGAACAATAGATGTTCAGGGAACGTTGCCACAGGTGTGGTTGGGCGTTCCGCTTCAGTTGCAAGGCAAAGCAATTGGGGCATTGGTCGTACAAAGTTATGAATACAGTTCCGCTTATTCTGAACAGGATGCTCAGTTTTTGACCTTTGTTTCGGAACAGATTGCTATTGTCATTGAACGAAAACAAGCAGAAGAGAGGCAAAGTGATCTGTCTACTGAGTTAAGGCAACAAACGCGAGCTATGTACCGTGCCCAAAAAATGGAAAGTTTAGGCATATTGGCCGGCGGCATTGCCCATGATTTTAACAATTTACTGGTAGCAATGATAAACCAAACCTCTCTGGCACAAACATATGTAGCTGACGATCATCCGTCTTATATCCATATAGGAAAAGCGGTTCAAGCAGCCGAAAAGGCTGCCTCCCTCACTCAGCAGCTTTTGGCTTATTCTGGCAGCGGACAATTCAGTATTAAACCGATTAGCTTAAACGATCTGATTCAAGAAAATATCGATTTGCTAAAAGTAGCGATGCCAAAACAAATTGTATGGGACTTGGCTATAGAAAATGACACACCGTTGATTGACGCAGATTTGGCACAGTTACAGCAGGTGGTGATGAATCTACTTATCAACGCGGCAGAAGCTGTTGGTGAACAGGTAGGAACCATTCAAGTGCAAACGGCCGTTCGCCACATAACACCAAAAGATGATACCTTTTGGCGCTATACGGGCAACGAATTACCCGCCGGAGCATACGTCTCGCTGCGGGTACAAGACAGCGGCAGAGGCATGGATAGTAAAACCATATCCAAAATATTTGATCCATTCTTCACCACAAAGTTTACAGGGCGCGGGCTGGGGTTAGCTGCCGTTTTAGGCATTGTACGCAGTCATCATGGAGGGCTACAGGTAAGTAGTAAGGCCGGAAAAGGGACTGCTTTTGATCTCCTTTTTCCGATTTCAGAAAATTCAACAACCTCTTCTGACCCAGAAGCCATAGACGAAGGATCGGCTACAGGTGGCGTTGTGTTAATTATTGATGATGAGGCTGCTGTAAGAGAAACCGTGAGTGACGTTTTAGAATTAGAAGGGATTGATGTATTAACGGCCGTTAACGGCAAAAAAGGTGTCGCTACCTATAAAGAACATATTGATAGCGTCGATTTGGTGCTGTTGGATCTGTCTATGCCTGGTTTAAGCGGCCAAGAGACCTTTGCCAAGCTGCAAACATTGGATCCAAACGTTCGTATTCTGCTTTCATCAGGCTACAGTGAAACAGATGCCACACGCGGCTTCGATTCCCCTCCCCTTGTCGACTTTATCCAAAAACCATATCGGCTAAATACATTCTTGCACCTGATCAGAAAACATATAAAGAAAAAGTAACTGTACAGGTGGCGAAAAATCGTCAATTTTCAATCAATTCTAGAGCAAACTTGATGGAAAATTCCTGACATCTCATTGAATTAAGTTTAGAGGGATTTCTCCCTTTGGTCGAAATGACAATTAAAGGTTGCTTGAACGAAAAAAATGTAAGCGGCAAACCACGAATATTTTTGACAACTCAATTCCCTTTTGTTACCATCCCAATCACAATCAAATATCTGCTTGCGTAAAGTAAGCATTTCTTATCCAGAGAGGTGGAGGGAACGGCCCGATGATACCTCAGCAACCACTTATGACCGCCCGCAGGGGCAACAAGCAGGTGCTAAATCCGGCAAAAGAAACCTTTAGAACCAGTAAAGGTCTTTTGGAAGATGAGATGTGGCAACCGTTGATTTTTTAGCCCCTTCTGAGACTTCCAGAAGGGGTTTTTTTGTCTCAGCAAAAGGAGAAAAGATGGAAACGATAGCAAAGTCACTATTCAATGCAGAACAGATGAGCCCCAATAGCACAACGGCCGTTCACGGCAACATTCAAACGCGCAAGCAAAACCCACACCACGCCCTCGTCACCCCCATTTTGCAAACCGCCACCTACACCTTTGCCAATACGGCCGATCTCATCGACTATCAGCAAAGTATGCTGGAGGGAAACGGCGGCGGCCGCATTGATTATGCCCGCTACGGCAACCCCTCCATTAAAAAGGTAGAGCAGCGACTGCTGGCTCTGGAGGCGGGTGATTTGCCCGGTCAATATGACGCGCTCCTCTTCTCCACGGGCATGACGGCCGTTACCAACACCCTCCTCTCCATTTTGCCCACAGGCAGCCACGTCATCTTCACCGACGACAGCTACCGCAAGACGCGCCAATTTTGCCAAACCTTCCTCAAGCGGCTAGGCATTGAGTCCAGCCAAGTGCCCATGGGCGACTACGCAGCACTCGCCGCAGCCGTGCGCCCCAACACGCGCATCATCCTCACAGAAAGCCCCACCAACCCCTACCTGCGCGTCGCCGATTTGGAGCAGATTGTGAGCATCGCCAAGCAGCACAAGCGGATCAAAACGATGATTGATGCCACCTTTGCCACGCCAATTAACCAACGGCCGTTAGCCTACGGCATCGATCTCGTCGTTCACAGCGGTACAAAATATTTTAGCGGCCACAATGACGTGATGGCAGGTGTTGTGATTGGGGATGCAGGGTTAATCCACGCCCTGCGCCAAAGCCAGGGGGTGCTGGGCGGCGTCATCGACCCGCACGCAGCCTATTTGTTGGAACGTGGCCTTAAAACGCTGGCTCTGCGGGTGCAGCAGCAAAACAAGACGGCCCAGGCAGTGGCCCAGTTTTTGGAACAGCATCCCGCCATTGAGCGTGTTTGGTATCCTGGCTTGCCTTCCCACCCTGACCACGCCATTGCAAGCCAGCAAATGAGCGGCTTTGGCGGCGTGGTGAGCTTTGAAGTCGCTGTGCAGCCAGGGGAAACGGGTCTCGAAAGTGCCGCCCGCGTGGTAGATGGCGTTAAAATTCCCTACATTGCCGCCAGCCTAGGCGGGGTAGAGAGCCTAATCGAGCCGCCAGCGATCATGTCTTATTTTGAATATTCACCCGAGGAAAGGTTAGCTATTGGCATTAAGGATAATTTGGTGAGATTTGCCATCGGCATTGAAGAAACAGCCGATATTGTGGCAGATTTGGAACAAGCGTTACGATTTTAGATTGACGATTTTCGATTTACGATTGAATCGTCAATCCAAAATCGTCAATCGTAAGTAGTAATTGCGGAGCAATAAATGACTTTAGTAATGAAATTTGGCGGCACGTCGGTTGGTAGCGCGAAGGCGATGCGGGAAACGGCCGTTCTTATTCAAAACACAAAAAAAGCGTGGGGGCAAGCGGTGGTCGTTGTCTCTGCGATGGGTTCAAGGCCCGTCAAAGTGACCGATTTGCTCTTGCAAGCCGCCCATTCAGCCGCCAATGGCGACGGCGAAACGTATCAGCAGTTGGCAGAACAGCTACGCCAGATTCATTTTGCAGCCATTGATGACCTGTTGACGCCAGATGGCGAACGGCAGCAAATTTTGGCCGAAAACGGCCGTTTTATTGATAAGTTCATCGCGTTATGTCAAGCGATTTATGTGCTGGGCGAACTAACGCCCCGCGCATTGGACACCGTTGGCGGCATGGGTGAGCAGATGAGTGCCCGCATTTTGGCCGCCTATTTGCGCCAAATCGGGGTTCCCACCCAAGCCATTGATGCTACGGAGCTAATCGTCACCGACAGCAATTTTCAAAACGCCACCCCCCAATTTGCCCCCACCCAGGAAAAGGTAGAAAGTCAAATACGGCCGTTGCTAAATCAGGGCATCGTGCCAATCGTCACCGGCTTCATCGCCGCCAACGCCGAAGGCATCACCACAACGCTGGGGCGCGGCGGTTCCGACTACACCGCCGCTATCTTGGGCGAAGCCCTCGCCGCCGACGAAGTATGGATTTGGACCGATGTCGATGGCGTCATGACCGCCGACCCCCGTTTGGTTGCCAACGCCCGCTCCATCCCTCAACTCAGCTTCCGCGAGGTGTCTGAACTCGCATTTTATGGTGCCAAAGTGCTGCATCCCAAAACAATGCGCCCCTGCGTAGAAAATAACATTCCGTTACGCATCAAAAACACCTTCAACCCAGCCCACCTCGGCACGGTTATTGTCCCAGACAGCAAAAACGGCAAGAAGGGTATCAAAGCCGTCACGGCCATCAAAAATTTGGGGCTAATTACCGTTGAGGGTAAAGGGATGATGGGTATTCCCGGCATCGCCGCCCGCACCTTTACTGCCGTGGCTCAAGACGATCAAAGCGTGCTGCTCATTAGCCAAGCATCATCCGAGCAATCAATCTGCTTTGCTGCCCCCGACAAGGCAACAGAAAGCATCATTCACAGTTTAGAAGATGCTTTCAAGGTGGAGCTTGCTCGTCAGGATATCGACCGCATTTGGGCACATGAGCCCGTTTCTATTGTGACGATTGTGGGAGCAGGAATGCGCGGCACGCCAGGCATTGCCGGACGCATCTTCACGGCGTTGGGTGAGCAAGCGGTCAACGCCATCGCTATCGCTCAAGGCTCTTCGGAGTGCAGCATCAGCATCGTGGTGAATGATAGTGAAACGGGCGTTGCCGTCTCTCAGATTCACCAGTTGATTTAGAGACTGGAGACTTGAGACTGACAATCTCAAATCTCCAGTCTCTCGTCTTAATTAAGCCCGGTTAAATTCCCCCTTAACCAGCGATCTAAATAGTGTGAACGGCCGTCTCGCTTGATGACATACGGCCGTTCACTTTTTATTAGCCACCAGCCAACTTCAAAATGATCGTCCAGCCTTGTTTTTCCCCCCACCTCTCCGGCATAATCACACGCATATTTTAATAGTTACCGTAGGTCAAGTTTATAAACTTGACCCACATATAGAACGCTGATTTACTTGATTTGCATGATCAAAAAGATCAGAAAGATCATGGTAATCTGCGTTCTATTTACATAGGAGAAATTCCATGTTACAGCAAAAACCGAGACAATTTGTCTGGTTATTTTTTGTTTTACTGATGATGTTCCTGCTGACAGCTTGCCAAACTAACGCTGCAAGCAACAGTGTGGCTGCGCCTGACGATAACGCAGGCAGTTTAATCATCTATTCTGGCCGCAGCGAAAGTCTGATACAGCCACTCATTGATCAGTTTACGGCCGCTACTGGCATTGATGTCGAAGTGCGCTACGGTAAAACGGCCGAAATGGCTGGCGTGCTGTTGGAAGAAGGCGAAAATAGCCCCGCCGACGTTTTTTATGCCCAAGACCCGGGCGGCCTGGGAGCCGTTTCTGCGGCGGGGCTGCTGGCACAGTTACCAGACACAATTTTGGCTCAAGTTCCCGCTCGCTTTGCCTCTGAAGGTGGCACATGGGTAGGCATCTCTGGACGGGCGCGTGTGGTGGTCTACAACACAGGCGTTATCACCGATCCAGAAAATCAACTGCCTGCCGATATTTTTGACTTTGTGAAGCCAGAGTGGAACGGCCGTATTGGTTGGGCGCCCAGCAACGGCTCCTTCCAGGCAATGGTCACCGCCATGCGCGCCAGCTGGGGGGAAGAAAAAACCCGCGAATGGCTTAACGGCATCCAGGCCAACAACCCCGTTGTTTACCCAAAAAACACCCCCATTGTCGCTGGCGTCGCCGCTGGGGAAGTGGACGTTGGCTTTGTAAACCATTATTACCTGCACCGCTTCCTAGCAGAAGAAGGAGAGAGCTTCCCAGCACGCAACCAATTCCTAGCAGGTGGTGACCCTGGATCCCTCATCATTGTTTCTGGCGCAGGCATCCTCAACACAGCGGCTAATACAGCCAACGCCCAACGTTTCATCAACTTTTTGCTGTCGGTTCCGGCGCAGCAATACTTTGCCGCCCAAACGTTTGAATATCCCGTCGTCGAGGGAGTCAAAATTGACGGCAATTTACCTTCATTTGCAGAATTGGACAGCAATGCGCTCAACATCTCCCTGCAAGAGCTGGCAGATTTGGCAGGCACACAAGACATGCTGCTAAAACTTGGCATTATCGAATAGTTGATCGCGCATTTTACATGCTAGAGATATTTGTACAGCGCATTGTTGAATCGGGTTGATGTAAACAGATGCCCTGCCTCGTTTACATCACAGTAGGTGTTTACTTCCATATTGAGAGGCTAGGTGATTACCTACTCTCTCTTTTTTATTGCGTGTTAAAATTAACTGCACCGCTTTTTATGCGTTTTGACGATCAACTGACACCATTTTTGTAACTCTGACGGGCTTATTGGGGAAAATATGGCGGTGGGTTGTTCGATATTGGTTGCATTGGGTTGACTGGCGCGAAGCGTAACGGCAGTTTCCACAATAAGTTCAGCTGCTTGTGTAGACCCTCTGCCAGCAACCACTTTTGACCCATCGCCAGGTGCAGGGGGGAGCGGCCCCGCATCCCCTTCGCTGCCCGTAGCGGACGGCGGCTCGTCATCTGGTTCCGCTTCTGCTTCGACTTCTACTGTTTCTATGATGGTTTCAGTCACCACGCGGGTAACCTCTACTGTTTCGCCTTCTTCCACAACTGTTTCTGTAACCACCCGCGTCACTTCAACCGTTACAGTTTCTATTTCGGGTGAACAGGCGGCTAAAATGAGCAGCAACAGAAAAATGAGGGCAGTTGTTCTGTTAAACGGCCGTTGCCGCCATGATTTATAGGATTGCTTTTGACATTTAAGGAAGTTCATTAACAACCTCTTGCAAAATATCAGTAATGGCGGTTGCTAAATCGGCCGTTCGATACACTGTTTCGGCAATTGATTGCTGGCTTTCCAGTTCATCGGTGAGAAAAATATAACGGCCGCTACCGATTTGGGCAATCTGCTGGTAAATTTCTTCACCTTGGGCATCCAATCCGTCACTGCCGATGGTAAAAAGGATGATATTTTGTTCTTGAGTTAGAAGAGATGTCTCCTCATAGGACGGTACAGTTGAGCTATCCAAATGGGGCGGGGCATCTCCCAATAAGATAATCAGTTTTGCTGTGGTATCGGGTTGCCAATTCATGCCTGTAACAGCCAAGTTAAGCCCTTCGCTTAGATTTTCTGCATAGTCACCACCGCCAACGGCCGTTACCTCCACCAAGCTTTCTGCAAACAGGTTCCAATCATCGGTAAGATAGAATATTTTGGGGTCTTCTGTTTTTGTCTGATCTTGGTAAGTGACAAACCCATAGCGCAGGGTGACGGATTCGGGAAGCATGTTTAATTGGCTGGCTATTGTAGCTAGACCCGCCTGTAAACTGCTCAACTCTTGCGTCATGCTGCCCGTCGCATCAATGAGCAGCACAAGATCGATTTGATTGGCAACGGGCTGCTCTTCGAGTCGGTTGGTGGGGGTGATTACGGCCGTTCCTGCCGCAGCTATGCCTTGTGTAGAGACGCGGGTGGCATTGACTTTGCTGCCTGGGTCTGGCGTTGGGGGTAAGCTGCCGCTGTCCTCTTCACTCCCTGTCGCTTCAACTCCAGGGTCAGTCACGGCTTCACTGTCCGTTGCTTCATCGGCAGCACTGCTGTCTGTGTCTGTGCTCTCTTCAACTGCTTCATCACTGCCGCCGCCACAAGCGGCCAGAAACAGTAGAAAAAGTAAGGCAAAGCAAATGGAATGCCGGAAATTGTTGTTCACAAAACGATCCCTTATCTTGACATAAAACAACTTGCTAATTTGACAAGATGTTATGCTAGGCAAAGCATACAATATTAACGATAGAAAGTGTAAGATGGTTCCCTTTGGAAAATCTGGGCAATAGGCAAAAAAAAACCGCCCCAGGAGGGCGGCTCGCTCAATACACCAGGAGGGGTGTGTTATTGAGCTACGACAAATACCCGATTCGAGGAAGGGGTGGATATTCATCTAAGCCTAGACTAGGGTTGTTCCAGTCGCGTAGCTAACGTTTTACCGTTAGCCTCTCTCGTGCCAGTTTGGGGGGAGGAGTTCCTCTTTACCTAGCCAAGCCTCATATAATGATAGACAATTATCTTATATTGTCTATAAAATTTGTATAATATTCCTTGTTTGTTGCTTTTTGTAATGATTTTGCAACATATTCATTGGTATATTTGCGAATTCTTGCGACACTTTGCGCGCTTTACGCACTATTTTAGAGAGACTGTTTTTGTACTGGATAGGCACAATATGAGTCAACTTTTGTTAATGGAGAAAGATTTTATGAGGCACAAATTGTTAATGGGTAGAAAGCTAGGTTATATGGCACAAGCTTTGTTGCTTGGCTTGCTGATGCTGGGTTGTCGTCAAATAGATAATGGGGGGACGATTGCAGTTTCTACGCCGCCTGCCATAGAGGAGAATCTCACAACAGCGCCACCTACTGCTACGCAAATTGAGGAAAGCCCTGTGATGCCACCACTTGCTGCAACGGAAACCGAGGAGGAAACGGCCGTTCCCCAATCAAACAATCCCGTCCGTGAAATCACCATTTTATACACCAACGATGAGCATGGCTGGATGGTAGGTCAGGAAGAGGGAGCCAACGCTGCCAACTTGATGGGGCTGTGGCGGACTGCTGAACAGTACCAGCCAGACGGCAACTTTTTACTGCTAAGTGGTGGCGATATGTGGACGGGTCCCGCCATTTCTACTTGGTTTCAGGGGCAAAGCATGGTCGAGGTAATGAATGGGATGGGATACGATGCGGCCGCCATTGGCAACCATGAGTTCGATTTTGGCCTAGAGACGCTGCAAACGCGCGCAGCGGAATCAAACTTCCCATTTTTAAGTGCCAACATACGGTATAAAAGTGATGGCACAACGCCACAAGATTTGGGAATATGGCCGTATGTCATCCTCACCGTCAACGACATTCAAGTAGGCATTATTGGCCTTACAACAACCGATACCCCAACAACAACAACCCCAGCGAATGTGACCGAATTCGACTTCATCGATTACGAAACTGCGCTGCGCGACGTTGTACCGCAGGTAAAAGCAGAAGGGGCAGAAATGATTGTCGTGCCGGGCCATATTTGCCAGAGAGAGTTAGAACGTTTGGCTGTGGATGTGGCCGATTTAGACATTCAACTGCTGGGCGGCGGCCATTGTAACGAACTATTTGCCACTGAAGTAAACGAGATTGTGCTGTTAGAAGGAGGTGATGCCTTAGCTAGCTATGCTTACGCCACGTTCCTATTTGACACAGACAGTGACATGGTCGTCTCGGTTGAATATGGTGTACGGAACAATCAGGGTGGAACGGCCGATCCCGATATAGAAACCATTGTGATGCGCTGGCAGGAAGAAGCGGATGTGGAGCTTAACCGAACCATTGGCTACAGCGAGCAAGGACTCGCTCGCCGCAGCGAAGGGATGCAGGCACTCATCACTGAGGCGTGGCTGTGGGCCTACCCCACTGCCGATGTCGCCATCACCAATTTGGGCGGCATGCGCGCCGATTTGCCGCTTGGGGAAATTACCTTGGCCGATATAGTAGGGGTGATGCCTTTTGAAAACGTCATTGTGGAACTTTTTGTAACAGGTGAACAGCTAGAAAGTATCTTAGGGCAAAATTCGGCAGCGGCGGGCGGCGTTTATCGGGAAAACTTCCGCTGGCATCTCAAAGAAACGGGGGAAGAGCTTGACCCAGATGCATTCTATTCTGTGTTGGTCAATGATTTTATGTACGCGGGTGGTGATGAATATGCTGCATTGGCTATTTTTGATCCGGATGGGTATGACACGGCTATCAACTGGCGACAGCCAGTTATCGACTGGATTATGGTGCAAGACTCTTCCCCAGAAAACCCAATTGACTCTGCCTGGGAAGCTCTTCTGCAATAACCCGAAAATGGAGTTGAGTTTTATTCAGAAAACCATATACTATTCTTAATGTATTTTGAGATTATTGGTGAGATTTCGGAGATTGAAATAATTGCCAAGGGTAATGGTGTACGTCGCAGGTATCTATTAAATGAGCGATATGGTAACGGCAGGTGGCGTAAATTGAAGGGTGTTACGACAGTTCGCTTAAATAACGGCCGTATTCGGCAAGCTGAAATTCATTGGTACGAGGCACATGGAATTGGCCGTCGGTTATTTAAGATTAAACGGTATTTGGAATAATGACGATGCTTACAGGGAAATTTGTTATTTGTATAAGGAATGATGGTAGCGATGATCTTCAGCTTCGAAGAATTTATCAGGTTCTTCCTGATAATATCGCATTAGCAGATGGCTACTTGCGCGTTATTGATGATTCTGGCGAAGATTATCTTTATCCCTTAGCCAATTTTGTTACGATTGATTTGTCCCCGTCGGTTGCCAAGGTTCTTCTTGATTTACCATTAGTTCCGGCATAAACAGAAAAATGATGTAATAGGTGTGAAAACGTTACGCCCCGTGTCTGCTCAGGCACGGGGTTTTTTGTTTGGCACAGAGGGAAAAGAGGTTTGAGAAAAGGTGACAGTTACTAGCGAAAGGAAATTGCGCGACGTGATTATCACTTAAATAAAGTAAGGGTGATTTTTAATCCAATGCTCATAGAGGGTTGAAAACAGGCACAACTTAATTTAGCATAATTAAGCACAAAAACGGAACAGGCAACAATACACAACACAAGGAAACAACTTGCTCCAACCCCAACCTACCCATACCCGCCGTGTCACCCTGTTAGGCCGCTTCCAAATTGAAGACGGCCATCACCAATTCATTCTGCGCGGCAGCAAAATGCGTACTCTTTTTGCCTGGCTAATATTGCATCCCCAACGGCCGTATAGCCGAGAACAACTGGCCGACCAACTTTGGCCGGATGCCCCGCCGGAGCGAACGCGCCGCAACCTGTCCGACCTCCTTTACCGTTTGCGCCAAACGGTAGGGGATGGCTGGTTGAAGGTAGACCGAGAACAAATTAGCTTGCGTCGTAGCGACGATTTGTGGGTGGACGTGTGGGCCTTTGAAGCAGCTATGGACGCGGGAGATACGGCCGTACTGCCCCAAACACTCTCCCTCTACCACGGCGATCTCCTGCCCGACTTGTATAACGACTGGATTTTGCAGCGGCGGCTGACCCTGCGGGAGATGTGGCTGGACGGCCTGGCTACTTTGGGTCGCACGGCCGAGCAGCAGCGGGATTACCAAGTTGCCCATGACGCTTACCAGCAGTTGTCCCAGGCCGATCCCCTCCGTGAAGAAGCGTGTCGCGGCCTGATGCGTACCTTGGCCGGCATGGGGCAGCTTCCTGCTGCTATAGCCAGCTACGAACGGCTGGCAACGCATTTGACCCATGAATTAAACACCTCTCCCACACCTCAAACCGTGCAGCTGGCTGGTCAGCTGCGCCGCGAACTAGAACTGCAAACGGCCGTTCAGCAACAATCACATCAATTCATCCCTCCCTTTGTGGGTCGAGTGACCGAACGTGCCCAATTACTGGCTCGTTTAGACGAGGCAGCTCTGGGACACGGTGGCATTGCCGTTGTTTTGGGTGAAGCTGGGATGGGTAAAACCCGCCTGCTGCAAGAAATTGCCCACTCGGCCGATTGGCGCGGCTGGCAAATGGGCTGGGGATATGGCGCAGAGTTTTCTCTGCCCCACCCGTATGCGCCATTGACAGATGCTTTGTCCGCCGCCCTGCCCCCGCCGCGCTGGCAGCAAATAAGCGATTTGCTTGCGCCCCAACCGTTGGCTCTTATTGCCCAGCTTTTACCAGACATGCAGCCATCATCTGACCAACCTGATGGGATGCAAACAGCTTCGCCCCGACAGCAGTTTCTTCTGGCTTTGTGGCAGCTACTGGACGGTCTGCAACAAATTTCCCCACATCTTTTCCTGCTGGATGATGTGCAGTGGGCGGATACGGCCGTTTGGCAATTACTCACTGAATTACGGCCGTATCTGCAAAAGATGTCCATCCTCATCCTCATCGGCGGCCGCATAGACAGCCTGCGCCAGCAAACGGCCGTTTGGGAAACCTTGCAAAGATGGGACAGAGAGGGGGAAACCATCATCCGCTTGCCAGGGATGGTGGCGACAACCTTGCAACAGCTCATCACTCAGCAGCGTCCCCAACTCACCGAGCAGCAAATCAGCCAGTTGCAACACAGCAGCGGCGGCAACCCGCTCATCGCGCTCAATTTGTTGGACAATGTTCCAGATACTGCCTCCGACATGCCCCTTTCATTGGCGCGTCTCAGCCAGCAGCAGTTTACGGCCGTATCCAATCCTGCCCAACTGGTGCTGCAAGCGGCCGCCGTCATAGGCTACCGCTTCAGCTACGCCCTCTGGCAAACCATTCTGCAACAGATAAACGCCGCCGACTTGCCCCAACTGGCTGGGGAACTGGAGCAAGCCAACCTGATTATTCTGGACGAGCAGACGTATCGTTTTACCCACGACACGCTACGCGCGGCTGTTTACCATAATATTCCGGCAGAGCGGTGCGGCCGCTTGCACCATGCTGCCTTGCAAGCGGTGCAGCAGACGATGCCAGATGAGATATTGACGCTTTTGCATCATGCTGAAGGTGCCGGGTTGCCCCACCTAATAGCCGAATATGCCCTCCTGGCTGGTGAGCAGGCTTTGGCTGCTTTTAGTTATGAAACGGCCGTTACCCACTTCCGCAAAGCGTTAAATTTATTGCCGACCGCCGACCAGACGAAACGATTT
>UOEU01000220.1_pt1 | contig 12950 bp, 12 predicted proteins | sample 1989311 | NCBI WGS metagenome assembly UOEU01 (sample SAMEA4712195, study PRJEB27164) | hydrothermal vent metagenome | biome: marine basaltic hydrothermal vent biome; feature: marine hydrothermal vent; material: mineral | place: Pacific Ocean | collected 2011-06-14/2011-07-23 | depth 1719 m | reverse complement strand
TTGCTGTCGGTTGGCAGGTAGAATCCTTGCTTACGCCCCCACGCACGGGCGGCGGCATCGACCATGTGATTGAGGAAGCTGTCGAGAATGGCGCGGGGTGGGATGGTTTCATCAGGATCGGGAGCATCGGCGCGGCAGATGGCGGGCATGGTGGCGGCAAGTTGGGTGAGGCGACGAGCATCCTGTTCGCTGTCGAGGATGGGCTGCCAGCGGGCTTCGTAGCGCAGGTCGCGGCCGTCCCGAATTTCGACCAAGGTGGGGCGCAGCTTTTGTTGGGCGAGGATTTCTAGGGTGAAGTTGAGGAGGTGTTGAACGTAACGGCCGTCTCCTCCCAACCTTACCCCCCTCAACTCAACATCATTATCATTCAGAGCAACCAAAAACTGAAACGCCTCGCGCGCACTGAACCGAATCCCCTTTACAATCCAAGGGCGCAGCTCTGGGGACGCAGCATCCTGTTCCCAATCGTGCAGCAGTTCAGGTGAGGGCGTGGGGCCAAATTTGTTTGTTGGCAACCAGAGAGTGACGCTGTGTTGATTCAGCTTTTGCTGATGGGTGGGGTTTATTTGACGCACGAGAGCCGTTAATGGCACCTGCGTTAATGTGAATGGATGGGGCTGGGCTGATTTTTTGCGTCGATCACGGCTAGGCTGGTGGGAAACGGCCGTTTCTGCCCACACAAACAAGCCGCCCTCATCATTTGGGGAACGAGGCATAAGCCAATGGGTATGTAAAACGTCCATTTATGCCTCGAAAAAGTGATGCAACTCTTGTAGCAGCGACGTTTGTACCACGTCCCAGCCGGTGTAAGGGCTGGGTTGTAAGCGAAAAAAGGACTCGACTTGTGCGGCTGTTTCTTGATCTTCGTTGCGCCAAGAGATAACGGCAGTTATCTCCCCTTCTTCCCCCTCAACCTGAACGGTAATTGGCTCAACTGAAAAGTGATTGGTAGGTGGAAAAAGCTTCCAGATGGCTTCGATTTGTTGACGGAAGTTAACGGCCGTTATTGTCTCTCCCTGCATATCAAAAAGTGGCTGCTTGTCAAAACTAGGTAAAAAATAGTCGCGCTCCTGTGAGAAAAATTCCATTACAAAGTTTTCTACCCACATTTGTACGTCATATTCTAGTGTACTGGGTGTAAAGACCGACATCATCCCTTTGATCTGCATATCGGATATTTCTTCTTCAAGAAATTCTCCGGTCAAATATGTGTACGCAGCAATATCATCCCAATCTCCTAGAAAATCAACGGCAATCCCAAATTGTGTCAATAATTCCAGAAAACTGTCAACCGCATCTTCCAGGGCATGCAAAGGCAGTTCATTTAGAGGCATGATGGGCGGATTGCCAATTCGTTCACGCACGGTTATTGTTTTAGCATTTTCAAACTTTTGTTCAAATTCAAGCAGATAGTCCAGCCATTCGTTTTCTGCTTCAAACGGCAAGTTGGAATCGGTACGTTCAAGCTGCATACCATACTTATCGCGCAATTCATCTCTTTTCGTCTGGCTAATCGTTCCCTGAATACGTCGCCGCATTTCATCAAGCTCTTCATTACTTTTCATACGAATTCTTCCCCTGTTATCAATCTCGTACATGAGTTGCTCATTCCTCGAAAAGATTATCCTTCTCAGATAAAATATTGGCAAGTGTAGTTTTGCATCAACCAGTAAAAAAGGAAGATAATATGTCACGCATAGAAAAAGACAAAGAACGGGAAGAACGCATTCATGATGAGGCGATTGTTGATGCTTATGGCGCGGAAGAACAAGTGATGGGTTGGTATTATTACCTCGCTGAGTCGATGACGTTCCCATTTCAAGCCAAATGTATTCAAGAAATACGAAAATCTCCCCTCAAATTAAATGAAATCATTACCGTTAAAGATATGGTTTCTGATGATGACAGCTTTGAGATGTTAGCAGAGATTGAGTTCATGGATCGCACAATGGGAGTGCCGCTGCACCAGCTTGATCCGATTGATGTCGATGAAGAAACTCATCAGGTTATCGAAGATTGGCAATATTGGATTGCTAGAGGGTATGGATTTGGGTAACGAAGTTAAAAACTTTGCGCCCTCTGCGCTCTTTGCGGTAAAAAAGCGCAACTTATTTAGGTTCTCTGAGAAATTGTGGGGTGAACGATTTGTTTGCGAGTATGCGAGTAACATCTGCTTTTTACTCGCACACTCGCCACATTACATCGCAACCCCATAAAAGCTCAGAGAACCCTTATTTACGTAACCGTTCAGCCCCCTCGTTCCACGCTCTGCGTGGAATGCACTTTTAAGACGCTCCGCGTCGAGTGAACGCAGAGCGTTCAGGCGGGCATTCCCACGTAGAACGCGGGAACGAGACGGGGGGGGGGGTGAACGGTTACTAGCAATAGTATACAATGAACAAACTGTTATCTTCGTTACGTTGCAGCCAATGATTATAGCAACTTTGAAGGGAATAAATTTGATCCCTTCACCTGACCCCCCAGACATGCTAAACTAATGTTATGTTCAGCGAACAATTTTGGCAACAGCTTGGTGCCAACACCAACCCCACCGCCTACAAACCGCAGCGCAATACGCGGATTATTGTCGCGCGGCTGCAAACGAGGACGGAGCCATATTACGTTATCAAAGAGCCAGAAAGCAAATCTTATCTGCGGCTAGGCGAGGAGGATTATGCGCTGTGGTGGCAGATGAACGGCCGTAAATCGATCAAAGACCTCCTCTTTTACAGCCTCAAGCGATACAAAACCCTGCCCATCGGCCATCTGACCGCTCTCATTGGCGAGCTAAAAGAAGGCAATTTTCTACAAACCCGCAGCGTAAAAGTTTACGATCAGATCGAAGCCGAACTCGCCGCCCGTGCGCCCGCCAGTCGAGGGCAAAAGCTGCTGCAACGTTTTTTATATACCGAACTAGCCGTCTCTGGCCTAGATGATTTTTTCACACCGCTCTACAAACAGCTCAAGCCGCTCTTTTGGCCTATTGGGCAGACGCTTCTTTTTCTCTTGGTCTTGCTAGGCGGCCTCCTGTTTGGCTGGAACTATTTCAACTCCAATTACGCCATCACCAACGGCAGCCTGAGCGTCATCACCCTGCTCATTGCCAACCTCATCGTCATTGGCCTGCACGAACTGGCGCATGGCTTAATGACCAAACACGTAGGGCGAGAGCTGGATCGAGGCGGTTTTTTGCTTTACTGGGGCTTCCCCGCCTTTTTTGTCGATACCCGCGACACTTGGCTTTCCCCTTGGCTGGATCGGATCAAAGTCTCTTGGGCGGGCCCCTACTCTGGCCTGATGCTAGGTGGACTGATTGGGCTGATTTTAACGGCCGTTCCCGCAGCGACATCGTCGCCCACTCCCACCCTACAAAACACATTATTCACCACCTTCCTCTTTCAAATGGGCTTCCTCGCCTACCTCAGCGTCTTCATCAACCTCAACCCATTGCTAGAGCTAGATGGCTACTTTATTTTGATGGATTGGCTAGAGATGCCCGGTCTGCGCCAGCGCGCCTTCAACTTTTTGCAGCACGAAGCATGGAAAAAGCTAAAAGCGGCCGGTTCCCCCATCAAATTTTGGCGAGACCTATCCCGCGCCGAGCGCATCTTTACCCTGTTTGGTCTGATGGCCTTGCTCTACTCTATTTTTGCCCTCTGGTTGGCAACTACCTTTTGGCAAGGCTACCTGTCACAGTTTTTCATCACATTGTGGGGGAATGGGCAATGGTGGGGGAAATTGGTTGTGGGACTGATTACGGCCGTTCTCATCCTCCCCGCCCTTTACTACGTCATCCTCTACGGCTGGAGCCGCATTCAGGCAGGGTTAGAATGGCTGTCGCGGCGGCAGCTGCTCGCCCGCAGCGACGTTCTGGCACTGCTGCTCGGAGTTCCCATCATTGTGGGTCTCCCCCTGCTTCGCTTCGCACTCAACAGCATCACCCCCGCCCAAATTAGCCTTTGGCAAGGGATTTTAACCTGGTCGATCCACATCGCCGCCACGGCTGCCCTCATTGGCGTCGCCCGACAGCTGCCTGGGTCTCGCTTTCAATGGGCATTGTGGGCCTTAACGGCCGTTCCCCTCACATTAGCTCTGAGCAGGTTCAGCCCCACCCCCCTTGCCCGCGATCTCGCCCTTGTTGCCACCGCCGCCGCCATCTTGGCCGCAGGTATCGTCGCTTGGTACACCATCAACCCCAGCTTCCTAGAAGCAGGCGACCGCTTGTTGATGGTGCTCTTTATATTTCTCGCTATTTCAACCTACACCGGCATGACTTACATTGTCGGCGTTGCCCAGTTGGCACAAAACGGCCGTTGGCTGGCAACGGCTGTCATCACCCTGTTCATCGGGTTAGGGCTTGGGCTGATGGCTCCCTTGCTCATCAACTTCATCCGCTCTCGCTTTGCATTACCGTGGGCACTGTTCACCCTCGCCAGTCTCGTCACCCCTTGGCTGCAAATCTACCCCGACCTCAACCCAATCCTCATCACCATCTGGCTCTACGCCGCCCTGCTCTACCTGCTGCTCGGTATGCTCGCCCAATTCACCCGTTCCGAAATCGCCGCAAGCAAAAGCGGCATCTTTAGTGAGCGAGACCGACTCATTAACAGCTTCAACCAGTTCATCTTCGCCCTCTTCAGCAGCTACGAAGCCATATTCGGCCAGCGGCGGCTCAAGCGCATCCAAGGCCAAATGGCCGCCCTCAATCCCCTCGACGCCGACGCCACCATCGTAGCACTAGGCAAACATGCCCAAAAAAGGTTGCTTTTAGCCGTTGATCGACTGGATGATTTAGCTGGAACCCCTTTTACTCGCAAAGTAGGCCAAGCCGCCTACGACAGCCTGGATTGGCTAGAAGCTGAAACATTAGGACGGCACGTTTTAGCCAAAACAAAGTGGGGAACCCAACTGGCGCAAGGCTTCATCCAAGTGCGAGACAAGCGTGCTGAACTGATTCGCCAAGCAGATGTCTTTGCCGGATTTGACCGAGACGGCGTCGATGAGCTGCTAAAACTGCTGCATCGCTGGCAGGCACGAGCCAACCAAACGATTGCCCAAGCAGAGCGCGAAGCCAGCTATTTTTACCTCATTGAAGCGGGAGAAGTGGGGGTTTTTCATGATGGTGTGCAAATGGCGACGTTGGCGGCAGGTGGTTACTTTGGAACGGCCGCTTTAGCAGGCACGGGCAGCTACCAATTCACCTACCGCGCATTAACGGCCGTCACCACCCTCACCATCCACCAAGACAACTTCGATCCGCTGCTGCGCGCCGACACTACCCTAGCCCAGCAGGTCAGCTCCGGCGCACAGGCAAGAAGCCTGCTGCGCCAAATGATCCTGTTCAGCAGCCTCAGTCCGCAAGAGTTAGCCGCCATCGATGCCCGTTTGCAGCCGCGCCGCCTAGCCGCTGGGGAACAGTTTGTGCAGGAAGGCGAGCCGCGCTCTCACCTGTTCATCGTTGCCGAAGGGGAGATAGAGCTATTTGTCAACGAAGACGGCTCAGAGCGGATCATTGGCAGGCTGGGGCTGGGCGAACATTTTGGCGAATACGCCCTTTTTGCCGACACTCCCTACCATGCCAGTGGCCGCGCCACCCTTCCCACCCGCCTACTGCTGCTGGACGAAGCTAAATTTGACGAACTGGTCGCCAACTCAAAACGGATGACCCATTATGTGGAGCAGATTGGAAGCGGCCGTCTCATTGCCACCCGCCGCCGAGCTACCCCCGTAACGTTGATTTCCTGAGGCTAACAAATCTCTTTTCTTCTGGTATAGCCAGCCATTTTGTCTTGGGATTTTGTGGAGAGTGCTGAGGGAAACGGCCGTTACTTTCTACTACAAAATCATCCGAGTTTGCAGCCAACGCTGCATGTCTGCTTCCATTTGGTTAAGCGTAATGAGCAGGGCGTGATGCTCCTGAGCCAATACTTCTGCATCTGGTGTAAAACTGCTCCGAGCAAAGAACGCATAATGGACATTCCAATTGAACTGACCTGGCAATACCTTTTCAGTTTTATCAACCAAAGCGTTAATTACTTCTCGCCCAACAGCTTTTTGCCCCCACTTGCACTCTCCCAACAAAATATCTTTTGTGCGCCAATTGATGGCTAATACATCAACTTGTGCCTGTTTCGACCAGAAACTGCCGGTACGCTCTGGTAAAAAGGGCAAATAGTCCATCTCAGCCATAATATTGACCCAATCGCGGCTCAATTCTTCAAAAGTGTGCGTACCAATAAAATCCAACAAATGATCATACAGTAGGCGGCTTGCTTGCTTAATACGCCCTTGCTCAATGGCAGTTAAATGGGGAACTAAAAATCGGTAGTAAAACCTCAGGTACGAGTCTGTGATGACGTATCGACCCTTCCTACTTTGGCTTGGTCGGCGTATCGTTGCCGACACCTGCCGTTCAACGTATCCTAGTTCACGCAAAACGGTCAAGTATTTAGTGATATTAGAACGATCTATGCCCGACATGGTGGCAATGTCGGTGAGACGATGGAAGCCAGAGGCAATCGCGGCTCTTCGTTAAATAGTGTACTTTCTCGCCGCCACCGCCCCGTCGTGAACGACGGGGCTATCAAACAAAGCCCCTTTGGGGCTTTGTTTAGTAGCCCCGTTGCTTTAGCTTCGGGCGGGTCAGGGCGGCAGGCACACTATTTGGTGATGACCCAAAATCGCTTCTAAAACTGCAATATAGTTACGTGGATCATCTAGCTGTTCATGCAGAAGAAATACAGCGTCGTTGAGCATGACATTTGTGGGCGTAACAATACGTTGCTGTAAATTTTGGAGAATGTTAAGATGATCATTAAACAGCTCAATATAGGCAGGGACACCGCCAGTGATGCTGTATACTGCCACCCGCTGTTCGCTGCTGAGGTTAGGCAACATGATGGCTAAAGCGGCAAAAGAAAGTGGTTGTAATTTGAGTCAGGCAGTGGCACGGTCGTAAAGTGGTGATTGATAATCCAATGCTGTGCGTTGAATAATGCCTGCTAAAGAGCCCATGAGAATTAAAAAAACTTGGCTCTCTTTTAGATGATGATCCCACGCTTTTTGAATCAGGCTGGGCACTTCAGAATCCGCCTACATAACATAGGTAAACTCATCCAGTACGATGACGACGCGCTTGTTAGCAGCTAATCGGGCAACCTCGGCAAAGGCAGCATCCCAAGATGGTAGCTGAATGTGAGTGTAACGGCCGTTTCTGGATTAAGAAACTGAAAGAGTGCCTGTGAAAAGTTACGTAGCTGGTTGATAGCCGACGTCTGCGACACCATCCAATACAGATAGGGGTTCCTCTAGACCGCCACCCCAACGCGTAACGAGGGCAGTTTTGCCAATGCGACGACGACCATATAGGATTAAAAATTGGGCATCGGGACGACGGTACAAATCATCCAGTAAAGCCAGTTCCATTTCACGCGAGACAAAAGACATTGTTTCACCTTCTGGCATTAAGGAGTAGTGAAAGCATTATACTCAAAGGACTATTTATAAACAAGCATCAATTGAGTCGTTTGATCCCACATCCATTTCTAAAAATGCAGCAGGGATACCGTTTCATCTTGCCATCCCCACAGCTTCCCCGTAAAATCCCCTCACCCATTAAAACTCCGTAGGCCAATTTTATAAAATTGACCTACCGCTTTTGAGGAAACCATTCATGGACGCAGATATTGTAAAACGTGCTGAACAAAAAAAGGCACTGGAAAATATTAAACAAGGATTAGCCACCCGCGTACGCATCATGGCGAATCAAGACTGCTGCCCCGCTTGTCGTGCAGCAGAAGGTGCTTATGACTTCGACAAAACACCTGAACTACCATTAGAAGGTTGCTCCTACCCAAATGGCTGCCGCTGCTTTTATGCACCCGTTTTGGATCGGTTTGGGCCGTAAAAGTATGGCCTTTTGCAAGTCATTCTGAGCGGAGCGAAGAATCCCTCTAAACTACATCAAGCAAAAACTTGGCCTTATCCCTCAAGTGCCTATGTCATTTCATACTAAACTTTGGTTCATCTCGACTTTGCTTTTTTTGGCGGCGTGTGGTGAAACGGCCGTTTCCACACCCACACCCCCCACCCTCAACCAGCAGGCCCAGCTAGGCAAGCAAGTTTTTACACAAAAGTGCGGCGCCTGCCACAGCACCAGCCCAGACACCATCATCGTTGGGCCCTCCCTAGCAGGCATCGCTAGCCTAGCCGAAAGCCGCGTAGATGGGCAAGACAGCACCACCTACCTACTCACCTCCATCATGCAGCCCGACGCCTACATGGTAGAAGGATTTGAAAACCTGATGCCCGCTTCACTGAGCAAGCAGCTCACGGGCGAAGAAATAGATGGCGTCGTCGCCTACCTACAAACCCTTGAATGATTTTCGATTGACGATTGTTGTTCAGGGCAATCGTCAATCGTAAATCAAAAATCGTAAATTGAGGAGTTCTCATGTCCACTGTACTAAAATGGATCGTTCGCATATTTGGAGCCATTGTTGGGCTACTGCTGTTCATATTTGTTGTAGCTGCGACCATTCCCGCCAAAGCAGACCCAATCATAGGAGAGGATCATGGCGCAGGCGCCAGCAGCGTGCTCCCTTCCTACACAGGTTTGCTGCGCGAATTTCCGCCGCTCAACGAAACGGCCGATAATCCCACCACCGCCGCCAAAGCAGAATTAGGCACCCTCCTCTTCTTCGACCCCGTTCTCTCAGAAAACAACGACATTGCCTGCGCTACGTGCCATCAGCCAGGCCTTGGCTTTGCCGACGGCCGTCCGCTGGCCGTCGGCCCCGACGACACAGAGCTTTCTCGCAACGCTCCCGGTCTGTGGAATGTTGGCTATGCGCAAAATCCATTTTGGGACGGTCGTATCACTTCCCTCGAAGCCCAGGCAGAAGTTCCCCTCACCCATCCAGACGAAATGGGCGTCAGCGACACCGCCGCCCTTGTAGCAGAACTCGCCGCCATCGACGAATATGCAACAATGTTTAATACCGCCTTTAATGGGGAGGACGTCACCCTCGCCAACATCGAAAACGCCCTCGCAGCCTTCCAGCGCACCCTCATCAGCAACAACAGCCCCTTCGACCAGTACGCCGCAGGCAACGTCGATGCCCTGACGCCCAGCCAGCGGCGTGGACTCGCTTTGTTCCGCTCTGGGGCGACCCGCTGTTTTGAGTGCCACACCGCCCCCACCTTCGCCACAGACACCTTCCGCGTCGTCGGCGTGCCTAGCGACGATCTCGGACGGGCTGGCGTCGTAAATGATGGCGTACAAGGCGCCTTCAAAGTCCCCTCCCTACGAAACATCGCCCTCACAGCCCCCTACATGCACAACGGTTCGTTGGAAACGTTAGAAGAAGTCGTCAATTTTTATGCCGATGGGGGTGGAAGAATTCATGGGCAGGAAAATATTGATCCCTTCGTGCAGGGGTTTGATCTGACCGATCAGGAGCGGCTAGACTTGGTGGCCTTCCTGTATGCTTTGACGGATGAGAGCAACATGCCAGGGTTGCCAACGGCCGTTCCCTCCGGCCTCCCCATCATCCCCCCAGTCGAAAATCCAGCCCGCGCCGAAGTTGCCGCCCACAACATAGGAGGAGAATACAGGCATTCAGCTAGATGACCGCCCGGGGATGACGATTGTGGTGCAGGAAGGGGAAAGTGTGCAAACGGCCGTTGATCGCGCCCGCCCCGACGACATCATCGAAATCCCCTACGCCATCTACAACGAGCGCGTCGTCATCGACATCAGCGACATCACCCTGCGCGGCATCCCCAACGACGCAGGTGCATGGCCCATTTTTGATGGGGAAGGTGTGCTCAGTGAAGGCGTCATTGCCTCCGGCAACAACTTCACCATCGGCAACCTCCACTTCCGCAACTACACAGACAACGGCGTACTGGTCGAAGGCGTCACAGGCGTTCGCTTCCACGACATTTTTGCCGAAAACGTCGGCACCTACGGCATCTATCCCGTCCGCAGCACCAACGTCCTCATTGAGCGCGTCGAAGTAACAGGGGTGGATGATGCTGGCATTTATGCCGGACAGTCTGAAAACGTCATCGTGCGGGACAGCGTTGTCTATGGCAACGTGCTAGGCATTGAGTTAGAAAACACGCTTGGCGGCGAAATTTACAACAACCATGTCTACAACAACACCGTTGGCATTTTTGTCGTGCTGCTGCCTCAGCTTACCTCCAAAGTTTCTGCCAACACGCTTATCTACGACAACATCACCGAAGATAACAACCTCGAAAACTTTGCCCCACCAGGCGCCATCGCCGGCATCGCCCCCTCGGGCGTCGGCATTTTGCTCCTAGCAACCGACAATGCAGAGGTGTACAACAACACGATTCGGGACAATAAATCAACGGGCGTCGCCGTCTTTAGCCTTACCAGCACGGGTGCTTTCGACATCAACGAGATTGACGTGGGCCCCCTGCCAGAAAACAACTGGGTTCACGACAACATTTATGAAAACAATGGCTTTGATGCCGACCCGTTTATAAAGGATTTGGGTATTCCAACGGCCGATATTTTGTGGGACGGCACGGGAATGGACAATCGCTTTAATGAAGAAAATGCGTCATCCTTCCCGCCGCTGGTACCGGGAGACGGTTGGCCCAGCTTTGCGCGGCGCGGCTATGGCAATATTCTGGACTTTTTAATCAGCCAGCTACTTTAGTAGAAGTTTAATAGCCCTATCCATAATTTACGATTAACGATTTTGGATTGACGATTAAACGGCCGTTCGCTCCATAAACTCCAAAATATGCCCAGCAATCTCCTCACCCTTGTCTTCCTGCAAAAAATGGCCTGCGCCTTCAATGGTAATTTCTGGCTGATCTTTTGCCCCAGGAATGGCGCGTCGGAACAACACGTCGCCGCCTCGGGTGATAGGATCGCCATCGGAAAACATGACGAGGGCGGGCTTCTTCCAGCGGGTAAGCTGGCGCGTGGCGCGGCTCATCTCGGCCGCACCGGGGTCTGTTGGTTTTAGGGGGATGAGCAAGGGGAAAACGGCCGCTCCTGCCTTGTAGCTGGCATCAGGGAATGGTGCTTCATAAGCCTTCACCACCTCTTTGGGCAGTTGGGTAATGGTTCCGTTTTGGATAATGCGCCCCACGGGGAGCTTTGTGCCAAACCGTTCTGAGGCGGCACGCCACTGCATAAACGCTTCCGGCATAGGGAACATTCCCGTGGGCAAGCCCGTATTCATAATCACCAGTCGGGCAAACCGTTCTGGCAGTTGGGTGGCGATAGTTAGCCCCAGCAAGCCGCCCCAATCTTGGACAACGGCCGTAATTCCCCACAAATCCAACGCTTCAATAAAGCCCACCAGCATATCGCGGTGCATTTGAAAGCTATAGGAGTCGGTATCGGTGTATTTGTCAGAACGGCCGAAACCAACCAAATCCGGTGCAATCACGCGGTGCTGTGCCGCCAGCGAGGGAATCATCTTGCGGTAAAGATACGACCAGCTTGGCTCCCCATGCAGGCAAAGAATTGTTTCTCCCGCGCCTTCATCCACGTAATGCAGCCGCAGGCCGGTAATTTCTACGTAATTGGGGGCAAATGGGTAGTCGGGCAAATTATCAAAGCGGCCATCGGGTGTGCGAATAATAGTCATGAATTCTCCATCTGGTAGTTAATTTTAATGGAAGTTAAATGAAATTGGCAATATGCTGCGGCCATCCGCCCCGCGATAAATCACGGGGCTACAAGACGACGCCCCGTAAACGGGGCTTTTTTAGCCCCGCAGGGGCTTCGTTTACTAGCCCTGCCGTTTACGGCGGGGTGAGGTGGAACTATCATAAGTTTAGCCCCAGCGAGGCGGAACGGGAACAACGGTACGGCCGATTTCTTCACAGGCAGACATATCGGGGGCTTGGTAGATGTAGGTACGGCCGTTTTCAGAACTGTACCCCGCATGATTGCCGTCCTTGTCCAAAGCAATTGTGTTCATGACGCTGATGTAACGGCCGTCTAAATCACGCAAATCAACAAAGGCGCGGGTACTCGCTTCAGCAACAGACAGCCCCATCTTCATATAAAAAACCATGCTGTGCGCCGTGCAGGCGCGGATTGCCATCTCCCCCATGCCGGTGCAGGCGGCCGCGCCAAAGCGGTTGTCGGCGTAGTTGCCCGCGCCAATAATAGGAGAATCCCCCAGCCGCCCTGGATATTTCCAAGCCCAGCCGCTGGTGCTAACGCCTGTGCAAATATCGCCGTTTTTGTCCTGAGCGATGAAGTTGACCGTTCCTTTGGCCCGTTCAGGGTCGGTTGCCAGTTCCACCCAGCGGGAAAGGTTGGTTTGGTTGCCAATTTGAGCAATGTCGGCATCATCCATGTCGTGGCGAAGGCGGCTGGCCCACACCTCGCGGATTTCTGGCAGGAGCATCTCCGCTTGCTGGGGCTGGCCGATTTCGGCGGCAAAGCGGTTGGCCCCGTCGCCAACGAGCAGGACGTGGGGCAGCCGCGCCATCACCTGCCGCGCCACGCTGATGGCGTGAACGTAGCCCGTCATTGCCCCCACCGCGCCAGATTCGAGGGTACGGCCGTTCATGATGCTGGCATCCAGTTCCACTTCGCCCAAAATGTTGGGATAGCCGTTAAAACCAACGGTGTGATCTTCTGGATTCAGCTCAACGAGACGAATCCCAACTTCAACAGCATCTACGGCCGTTCCCCCCTGACGTAAAATCTCTGTAGCTGCTTCAATGCCAATACGGCCGTTGCTGCTGGCAATAACAATCATAGTTGTGCTCCTGTTCATTGGATAAAGTAATTGAGCAAACTTATAGCATGGTTAATGCGCGTCGTCAAAGGATGGGTAGCGTGGAACGGCCGTATTTTGTTCCCAACAAATTCTGCTATCATCCCCAATCGACAATCGTCAATCTAAAATCGCAAATCAAAGGAGATTTTCATGCACAAAACA
>UOEU01000664.1_pt1 | contig 13052 bp, 11 predicted proteins | sample 1989311 | NCBI WGS metagenome assembly UOEU01 (sample SAMEA4712195, study PRJEB27164) | hydrothermal vent metagenome | biome: marine basaltic hydrothermal vent biome; feature: marine hydrothermal vent; material: mineral | place: Pacific Ocean | collected 2011-06-14/2011-07-23 | depth 1719 m | reverse complement strand
CGTGAGATGAGGGAAGCTGGCAAGCAACCTTTACTCTTTCATCTTATTCCTCATGTACTGTATCGTGGGGTCATCCATTTGCCGGAAGCAACCATTATTGAGGTGTGACTTATGAATTACAAGCATCCACACGGACACGTTTTTTACCGCAAGATGGCTCATGCTCGCCCCAAGATTGCTTATGGGGAGGGCATTTATCTGTTTGATGAGGATGACAAGCCGTATTTGGACGGTTCTGGCGGGCCGATGGTGGTGAATGTGGGTCACGGCCGTTCCGAAGTAGTCGCTGCCATGACCAAACAGGCACAACAAGTTGCTTACGCCCACGCCATCATGTTTACCAGCGAACCCGCCGAGCAGTTTTCTACGGAACTGGCAAAGATTGTTCCCATCCCCAATGCCCGATTTTTTTACCTCAGCAGCGGTTCCGAAGTGGTGGAAGGTGCGATTAAACTGGCGCGGCAAATTCAGCAGGCGCGTGGGGAAAACGGCCGTTCCACCATCATCAGCCGAAGGCAAAGCTACCACGGGATGAGCCTGGGCGCACTCAGCGTTAGTGAGAGGCTCGGCTTACGTGCGCCTTACCTCAACATGCTGCACGACATGCCCCACATCGCTCCGCCGTACCCTTACCGCGACCCTATTTCTGGTGAAGAAGCGGCCGTTCGGCTGGAAACAGCTATCCTTGAAGCGGGGCCAGAAAATGTGGCCGCTTTTATTGCCGAGCCAATTAGCGGGGCCAGTTTAGGAGCGGCCGTTCCCCCCGATGATTATTGGCCCGCCATCCGCGCCATTTGCGACAAATATGCCGTCTTGCTCATTGCCGATGAGGTATTGGTGGGGCTGGGGCGCACGGGCAAATGGTGGGGCATCGACCATTGGCAGGTGCAGCCAGACATTATGGTCACGGCCAAAGGGCTGGCTGGCGGCTACTTCCCGCTGGGCTTCATCGCTGCCAAGCATGATGACGTGGAGCTAATTCGGCAAACGTTGGGGGATTGGAACCATGGCGGCACCTTTAGCCACCATCCGGTGGGCTGTGCCGTTGGGCTGGCAACCTTGAAAATTTTGCAGGAGGAGCGGCTGGTGGAGAATACGGCCGTTTTGGGGCCAAAATTAGGGGAAATGCTACAAAATGCTCTGGGCAACCACCCCAATGTGGGTGATATTCGCGGGCGGGGGCTGTTTTGGGGGATTGAGCTGGTGCAGGACAAGGGAAGCAAGGAGCCATTCCCCGCCTCGCGCCATCTGGCTTGGGACATTTGGCAGCGAGCGTTTGCTAAGGGACTTATTGTCTACTATTCGCAAGGCTGTGCCGACGGCCAAAATGGCGATTCGCTCATGCTGGGACCGCCGCTCATTGTTAATGAAGCGCAGCTTACGGAAATGGTAGGCATTTTGGCCGAAGCTGTGCAGGAAGAACTGGCATAATCCATGCTATAATAAATCGTATGGAACTTGATGCTTTGACTAAAGACAAAATCGGTAAATATCTGGTTCGTGCCAGGCAGGCATTGGATACAGGTCAGCTTGTGCTGCAGCATGAGGATTATATTACGGCCGTTAATCGTGCTTACTACGCCATCTTTTATGCCGCCAATGCTTTGCTAACGACAAAAGGTTTAGAACGGAGCAAACATTCAGGCGTCATTGCCGCCTTCCGCCAACACTTTGTAAAATCTGGGATCATCGACCCAGAATTTAGTCGTTATTACGGTGAGGCAATGAGCGAGCGTCATAGAGGTGATTATGAGATTGAATATATGGATCATGATTCTGCTGAACGGAACTTAGCACATGCCGAGCGGTTTGTAAATGAGGTTGAAAATGCCTTACGTGACATGGAGGTGTTGAAATGATCAGACAAGAGCTTCCGAAACATTTAGAACAGCGTGAACATAACGCCATCTTTGACTGCTCACAACGTCTAAAAGTAAAGCTTGCCAATTCTCTGGTAAACTTACAGCTTTTTGGTTCCAAAGCCCGAGGGGATTTTAATGAAGATTCAGATATCGATCTTCTTGTTATCATCGCCGGACTTAAACCACCGATTCGATGGCTAATCTATGAAGTTGCCGCCGACTGTTCGCTGCAATATGATGTATTGATAAACACTCACGTTCTTGATAAACAAAGATGGGATGAAATAGAACGCCATCAGGATACACTTTGGCGCGAAATTGAACGGGATGGCGTACCTTTGCTAGACTTGACGCCGATTACGGCTCAATAAAATTCAGTTCTGTCGTGATGTCGATGCAATCCTTGATACTTTGGGCAACGGGGCAATAACCGGCGTGGAAACCGTGAACGCGAACGGCCGTTTCCCGATTTTCCTCACCCGTTTTCAACCTGTAAACTACATGGATGCGCTTGATGACCAGCACATTCCCCTCTTTTTCTACTTCACCGTTTGTTTCTGAACTCAAAAAACCATCACTAGCCAGTATTTGTCGCGCCTCCAGCGCGCCACCAAAGGTTCCCGTCAGTCAGCCAGCCGCCGCAGCAATGACATAATCCAGCGTGGTGGCATGTGGCTCATGGATGTTTTGATCCACGCCATAATGCTCCGCCACTTCTGAATGAACACCAAAGAAAATCGGTTCTGGCTCATTTGGCAAATAAGCCCGCCGCAGCGGCCCCTTCACCCGCTCAATTCGTACTTGGGAAGTATAAACAACGGACTCATTCATAATATGCTCCAATGTAAAAAAAAACGGCTCTTTAGGAACTCAGGGGGAGTGGAGACTTTAGCCGGAACATGTGCCGCGAGACCCGGCTGAAGCCTCTACTCCTAATCCAGATATGGGGTTCACCCCATGATATCCCAAAGAGCCAAAAAAACTTACCGCAGAGATCGCTGAGAAAAGAAAGAAAAATCTGCGTAATCTGCGTAATCTGTGGATAGCTATGCTTGCCAAGTAAGCAGTTCGCCGCCTTGCCCTGCCATGACCGTGCCAGGCATGACCCGCAGCCGCCACGGCTCCAGCCGTACAGCGGCAAAAGCGTCAACGGTGGGGCTTGTCCAAGCAGGTATAATTTTGGGATCGTAGCCAACGGGTGCAGGGGCATTGAGGAAAAGGTTCCAGACCATTGTGCGCGTTTCATCGTCAAAGGCCCAACTCGCTTTGCATTCAGCGACGCAGGTATCTTGTGTGGCTGTCCAGTAGTTGACGGACATATGGGGACTATGAGCGAGATGTGCCCGTTTAACGGCCGTTGGCCCCGTAGCAATCCAGCCGATCAACTGTTCACCATCCCACTGCCAAATGGGGTGTAAAACGCGAGAACGAGGACGCCCGTTTCTATCCACAGTTGCCACGCTGGCCCACACAATTTGATGCGCCATTTCTACAAAAGCAGGCGCGGTTTTTGCTAATTCATTCATTGAAATTCCTTTCGGTAATTCTCGTTCCCACGTTCTACGTGGGAATGTCCGCCTGAACGCTCTGCGTGTACTCGACGCAAAGTACCTTGGAAGCTCATTCCACGCGGAGCATGGAACGAGGGGGGTGAACAGTTACCCTAATTGTTTAATTTCGCCCGTTCTTTCTCCACCAAAATGCGGCGCAAAATCTTCCCAGACAATGATTTTGGCACTTCGTCTACAAATTCAAGACGGCGCACCTTCTTTTGTGGCGAAACACGTTCTGCAACCCAAGCCATAATCTCTTCAGCCGTCGCTTCCCCTTTAAGGACAACAAACGCTTTTGGTACTTCGCCAGCCTCTTCGTCTGGACTGGGAATGACGGCCACGTCGGCAATGGCCGGATGGGAAAGCAGCAACGCTTCCAATTCTGCTGGAGCGACCTGAAACCCTTTGTACTTAATCAGCTCTTTGAGTCGATCTACAACATAAAAGAAGCCTTCATCGTCGATATAGCCGATATCGCCGGAGTGCAGCCAGCCGTCTTCATCAATCGTTGCGGCGGTGGCTTCTGGGTTGTTAAGGTATCCTTTCATCACCTGCGGCCCGCGCATCCAGATTTCACCGTTTTCATTGCGGCCCAGCGGCTTGCCCGTTGCCACATCAATCACCATCACTTCCGTATTGGGCAGGGCGGGGCCAACGGAGGAAAGTTTATCACTTTCTGCCATGCTTGAATTGTAAACGTGGGTGACGGGGCTGGTTTCTGTGAGACCATACCCTTGCACAACGCGGCAGCCGAGGCGCGTTTTTACTTCATCTGCCAATGCTGTCCCCAAAGGTGCTGCGCCAGAGAACAGTTCCACAAGTGAGGAGAGGTCGTACTGATCGACGATGGGGTGTTTGGCGAGGCCAACCAAAATGGGTGGCACTAAATTAACACGGGTGACTTTGTGCTTTTGCACCAACTCTAAAAATTGCACCATGTCAAAGCGGGGCATGGTCACGATGGTTGCGCCCCGTTCTAGGCTCATATTCATGATGACCACCATGCCGTAAATGTGGAAGAAGGGCAGGATGCCCATGATGATGTCGTCTTCGTTCATGATGTCGATGCCGACAATGCCATCTGCCTGCACAAGGTTGGCAACGATGTTGCGGTGGGTGAGCATGACCCCTTTGGGCAGCCCGGTGGTGCCGCTGGAGTAAGGCAGCACGGCAATATCTTCGGCAGGATTGATGCTGATCTCTGGCAATGCCCCGTCGCTTTGCAGTAGGGAAGCAAATGGGGTTGCGTCGTCAACGGGGTCAAAAGTGAAGATTTCTTCGACGGCCGTTTGGGCAACGGCCGTTTTCGCATTTTCTAAAAACAGTGAGATCGTCAACAAATATTTGGCTCCAGCACCGTTGAGCTGATGGGCTAATTCATCCGCTGTGTACAGTGGATTCACCGTGGTGACGATGCCACCTAGTAATATAACGGCGTGGAAAGCGACGGCATATTCGGGGATGTTGGGGCTGTAAATGGCAAACACATCCCCCTTGCCAAAGCCGCGCTTGGCTAAACTAGAGGCAACGAGCCGAATGGCGCCGCCAAGTTGAGCGTAGGTGATGGTACGGCCGCTTGGCCCATCAATAAGTGCGGGCTTGTCGCCAAAAGTTTTTGCACGATTTAAGACAAACTCAGTTAATGAAACGTCAGGAATTTGTACGTCGGGGTATGGACTTTTGAAGATCATGGCTGCTCCTTGGGAATGTTTTGCTGTTGGGAAAATATTGTACACGGGAAACGGCCGTATACAAAACAGTCCAGATTGTGGCTGTGAATTTATTTGCCGTTTGATACACTAGGGCGTATGCCCGAATTTTTTAACGTTCTGCCCCCTGATGAAGCCCGTGCGCTACTGTTTCGTCATTTAACGGCCGTTCTCCCCCCCCAAACAACCCCCAGCGAACAAGCGAATGGACGGATAACGGCAACGGCCGTTCTCGCACCCCACAACCTGCCCCAATTTCGTCGCAGCACGATGGATGGCTATGCCGTCCGTGCCGCCGACAGCTTTGGCGCTTCTGAAAGCTTGCCCGCCTTTTTACAGGTGGTGGGTGAAGTGCCAATGGGACAAGCGGCCAACGTTGCGCTAACCGTTGGGCAGGCGGCCATCGTCCACACTGGCGGCATGATTCCAGAAACGGCCGATGCGGTTGTACAAATTGAGCATACGCAGATGGTTAGTGGGCAGTTGTCGGTGGTCAGTAATCAGTTATCAGTAATCGGTGATCGGTCTCCAGTCTCCAATCCTTCGGCAAGCTCAGGACAGGTTTTCCAATCTCCCAATTTCCCGTTTGAAATTGAGGTTCTCAAATCTGTTGCCGTGGGACAAAATGTGCTTCAGGTGGGGGAGGACGTAGAGGAGGGGGCTGAGATTTTACCTGCGGGGCATCTGCTGCGACCGCAGGATGTAGGGGGATTGTTGGCTTTGGGGATTACGGCCGTAACCGTAACACAGCAGCCCCGCGTGGGCATCCTTGCCACGGGAGATGAAGTTATCTCGCCGGAAAAGCAAGCCAAACCGGGGCAAATTCGGGACATTAACAGCTACACGGTGGCTGGCTTGGTGCAGCAAGCGGGCGGCATCCCCGTTTTTGGCGGGATTATTCCAGACGATTTTGGTGGGTTGGAAACGGCCGCTTCTGCTCTGCTGGCACAGTGCGACATGCTCGTCATCTCCGCAGGTTCCTCCGTGAGCGTGCGGGACATGACGGTGCAGGTCATTGAGAGTTTGGGCGAGCCAGGGGTGCTGCTGCACGGCGTGGCAACCCGACCCGGCAAGCCGACTATTGTGGGCGCAGTGGCTGGCAAGCCTGTTTTAGGGCTGCCGGGCAACCCCGTTTCTGCCATGGTGCAGTTTGATATGTTTGGCGTCCCTGCCATTTATCATTTGCAAGGGGTAAAAACGCCGCCGCGCCGTGGGCTGGTTTGGGCAAAGTTAAGCCAAAACATTGCGAGTGAAAGCGGCCGTGAAGATTATCTGCCTGCTCGGCTGGAAGATTCTGCCGATGGGCTGCTGGCAACCCCTGTTTTTGGCAAAAGCAACCTCATCTACACTCTAGTCAACGCCGATGGCTTGATTAAAGTGCCGCTCAACAAAGGCGGCTTGTTGGCTGGGGATTGGGTGGAAGTACGCTTGTTTTAATGCCACTGTAACTGTACAGCGAATCCTTGGGGCGTAGAAAGCACCTACACGCCGAAAGAAACATTGACATAAAGTTTGTTTCTTAGTAGGTATATCCTGAAAATTAGCTTCAAAAACGATTATCTTCAAAGGGATTTCTCGCAAAAGCGGCTGCTAATGACACGCGTGTCATTTCTTCATAGAACGGCGTCACCGCGCTGTGGATTTCTCGAAATGACAATTATGGGTAATTTGTTAAACTTTATCCGTTCCAGCAACCTTTGATTGTCATTTCGAGGTCCTCCGAGAAATCCCTCTAAACTTAAAAGGCAAACAAACCAGATGGGTTTTGGCAGGCTTGCTTGAAATCGAGGCTGTTATTTACATCTGTATAATTATAAACCATTTATGGTTGAAAAGGATGGAAAGTACAATGAATGAGGTTTTGTTAGAGATAGGTGAAGCGATTTTAATTATAGCAGTTGCCTGGTTGTTAAGCTGGGCGTCTCGCTACTTTTTGACACAAGTTGTAAAGCGATTGATTGCTCGCACAAATACGCAGCTTGATGATGTGATTTTACAAGCAGTCGATTACTCTTTTCGTGCAGCCATTTTGGTGGGCGGCATTGAGTTTGCTTTACTTCGACTTTCCTTTATGTCAGAAGCGTGGCTGAATAGTTTAGATCGCCTGTTTTTTGTGCTTTACAGCTTACTGATTTTCATATTTTTATACCGTTTGATTGGCGGTTTGGTGCGTTGGTATGGGGCTGAAGTTGCTCATAAAACAGAGACAGACATAGATGATAAATTCCTGGGACTGTTTCGACGACTTGCACATATTGTGCTGATGATGACCCTTTTTGTCATTATATTAGGCCGATTTGGCATTGAAGTGAGCGCATTGGTGACAACGTTAGGCATTGGCTCGTTGGCAATTGCGCTTGCGGCTCAGGAAACATTAGGTGATATGTTTTCTGGTTTTACCATTATGATGGATCGGCCGTTTGCCATTGGCGACCGCGTGGAGCTGTTGGATTTAGATACGTGGGGGGATGTGACCGACATCGGCCTTCGCAGCACCCGCATCCTGACGCGGGATAATCGCTCCGTTACCGTCCCCAATTCGGTCATTGGAAAAGGGTTGATTGTTAACTATTCAACCCCCAGCACCCGCTATCGCGTCCAAACCCATGTTGGGGTTGCCTATGGTACAGACATTGAATTGGCAAGGGATGTGATGATTGAAGCGATTCGGCAACAGGATTGGGTGATGAAGGATGAGCGCATTGAAGCCCTCTTCCTGGAATTTGGCGACTCCTCGCTCAATTTTCGGGTTCGCTGCTGGATTGAGCATTATGTAGAAACGCGGCGGATTATTGATAAAATGAACAGTGCGCTTTACCATGCGCTTAATGAAAATAAGATCGGAATCCCATTCCCGCAGAGAGATATACGAATTATTGAGTCTACTGAAAAAGGGTAGATAGATTTTACCGCAGAGAGACGACCTTTGGTCGGGCAGAGGACGCAGAGTTTTTAATCTGTGGAATCTGCGTAATCTGTGGATTGTTTTTGGCGACTGCGGCGCACGGTGTCTACCATGTAGACAGGCGCGCCGAGGAAGCCGGAGAGTCGTTCGATGGCGAAGACGAGTAGGGTGAGAGCAACGGCTTGCTCGCTGCTCAGTCCGGCACTGGCAAACAGCAGCGGGGCTAATCCTTCACGAATGCCCAAGCCACCAATAGAGGGGAGCAATATCGCCAGCGCCAGGAAGGGGGTGACGAGAAAGTAATGGCTGAAGGGAACCTGATAGCCAAGTGCCAATCCGGCGGCGGCAAACCAGCCAATCTGCATCAGGTTAAAAATAATAGAGACGCCCATCGCTTGCCAAACGGCCGTCCAGCCACAGGTCTGAACGACCGTAATCACTCCATCAATTCTTTTCCACGCTGGCTGTAAAAAGTGTGGCACGATGCGGCCAAAACTGCGTACCAAACGCCCTTCTAGCACAATAAAGCCCCCGACGAGACCTAGCAGGCAAACGGCCGTTGTTTGCCACAGCAGCGATGAGGGGAAATTTTCTGGACGGAAGGGCAGCGCAGCCAGCCCAATCATAAACAAAGCGAGTAATCCTGTAGCCCGATCAACGAGCACCGTGCCGGCGGCCGTTTCCGCAGGCACATCCTGCGCCGCCTCCACCGCCCGGATCACATCCCCGCTAAAGCCAGAAGGCAGCACCGAGTTGAAGAAGTTAGCGGCAAAATAAAGGGAAACCAGCCGCCCAAAACGAATGGGGGAGCCAATGCCGCGCAGCAGCAGCAGCCAGCGGTAAGCACGAACCACCAAGCTGGCATTGACCAGCAAAAAGCCCAGCAGCACCCAGCCAAGATGGGCTTCTAGCAGCCGTTGACCAATATCAGCCACATCGACTTGACTAAACACGTAAAATAGAGCAAGAAGGGTAAAACCAATTTTTAGCAGGGTTCCTACATTTCCTAAAAGTCGCTGAAGTTGTCTTATTTAATTTCCGCTCCTAAGCGTCACACGCCTTACAATGATATTTTTGTTTACCGATTTTGCACAACCATTAGGGTGATGTCGTCAAACTGGGGAGCTTCTCCAACGAACTCATGGATTGCTCTGAGGATGTTGTTTTGCTGGGCTTGGGCAGAACGGCCGTTTCCCCCCTCCATCACTGCCAATAAACGCTCTTCACCAAACTCCTGAGCATCCACATCCTGCGCCTCAGTGATGCCATCACTGTACATCACCAGCACATCGCCACGCTTAATTGGCACCACATTTTGCCGCCAGGCCATATCCTCAAACATCCCCAGCGGGATGCCCGTTTGCCCCAGCCATTGGGGCGCGGTTTGCCCATCTTTACTCAGGAGCAGCGCCGGATTGTGACCCGCATTGGTATAAGTGAGCGTCCCCGTATTCGTGTCCAATATGCCATAAAAAACGGTCACAAACTGGTCGGATTGCGTGTCTTGCAGGATGCGCTCGTTGGCAAGGCGCAACGCCTCTTCTGGATGGTCTGGATATTGCAGGGCGTAGGTGCGAATGAGGGTGCGGCTGAGTGCCATGTACAGTGCCGCTCCCGTTCCTTTATCTGCCACATCAGCGACAACGAGTCCGATACGGCCGTTGTCCAACTCCACAAAATCATAAAAATCCCCTGACGTTTGCAATGCAGGCTCAATCGCGGCAACAATTTCCCAACCCGCAATATTTGGCAATCCGCTCGGCAAAAAAGAGGCTTGAATCTGCCCCGCCACCTCCAGTTCTCGTGCCATTTTGGCAGAAGCCACCGTCTGTTTATGCACCTCCGCCCGACGCAGCGCAGCCGCCACCTGCCCTGCCAAAGAATGCGCCGCAGGCAAATAATCCATCACCGCCCCCAAATCTGTGCGCTTGAGTAAATAAATACCACCCTGTAGCTTGTTGGACTCATCCACAATGGGCACAATCAACCCACTGCGGGCATATCGTCCTCCTGTTTCTTCTGGCAGCCGCACCCCAAACAGTTGATAATAAGCGGCCGATTCCTGTTTAGCCAACGCTTGGGCTTCAGCCAGTTGCGGAACTGTTTCCACTAGCTTCGTCTTGAACAACGTGCTGTCAGGATAAAGCCAAATGTGCATGTGTGCCTGCTGAAACATCCCTTCCACATGTTGCTCCAATAATTGGGGAAGTTCCATTTGTTCGGGAGGCGCGTTCAAAATCGCTTGCGCCAATGATTCCAGATTTTTCAGCTCCCGCGAACGCTGTTCGCTCCGATCTACTGCCTGACTCAACCGATTGGCAAGCAAGCTTGCTAGAAAAGCAAAGCTGACAAAGAAAAGATAAATCCCCAATCCAAATTCGGTATACAAACCAGCCGCCAAAATTCCAAACGGCAAGATAATATTGGAACTATTCATTGCCACAAACAGGAATTGGACAATGGGGGTTGAGTTTGATGCGGTTTTTTCTTGAAAAGCATCCATCACTCGAACCATGCGTCGGGCAAATGGAACAACGAGTAATAATTGGATCACAATCGTCACTAACATGGCAACAAACGCTTTCCAGATTGACGAGAATGCTAACTCTGTTAGCGGATAGATTCCCCCGATCCAGGCATAAACTGATAATCCGATCAGGCCACTCAAAGTAACGAGGCTAATATTCTGAACATAGCTCCGAATCAGTACCCAGCGATAATCCCGATTACTTTCATTTATCCATTGCCAAATAGTTTGCCCCGTCGTTAAAACGATCTGTAGCCAAAGAGCCGTAGGGCCAAAAATTAACATACCCGACCATAAAACCATGAACATTAAGGAGCCACTGGCTGATGAAAAAACGGTTTTTGTTATCTGTAGACGCAACTCAAACGTAAAATGACTGAACAAAGCCATTAAGACAAGAAGAAGCACAAATAGTGTCCAATCTTGACGAATAATGCGGCTGTCCGTCACTAAAACCAGCCAGATGACGGCAATCATAGCAGTAGACAACGCCCCCACAAGGGTGCTCATATCCAGCAGCATCCAGGCTTGCTCAATGCCCACCTTTTCATTTAGGTCAGGCCGTATCTTTAAGGAAATGGCATCAATCCAATTTTCTTTCATATCGTTTTCCTAAAATGTATCGAGTCTAGCAACAGATCAGATTATAGAATGTTCCAATTCATAAAGAAAATGTCCGTTTTGATTTCGATTTATACCTGAAATATACTCCTATTACCCGTAAGTAAGCTAGTAAGATAGTGTCACTAAACTGCCTGTTTACACAACAAGACGACATCGCTTACAATTTTTGCTTGATATCAACACCTAAATTTATATTACTTTTGCCCTTTTTGTATTCGCCTTAGGCGCAATCCGAAAAATAATCAGGGTGAAATTATATTATTTTTCGGATTGCGCTTGAGGCAGTTTCGGGTTGAACACCTATTTATTTTTCCGAAACTACCTTAGCTGAAACCTGATGCTGCTTTGCTAAAACATCCATTGCTGCCTGCCGCTACCCACCACAACCCAAGGGTAAAATATTTTAACCAGTTGCTATTTTGAGGAAGGATTAATGACAAACCAGACCCAGATTCACCAAGTTACGCTTGATTATTATTCACTCGACGACCTCCGCACAATTGCCAAAAATTTACCCCGACTGAAACTTCACCCTGATGTGATCACCAAAATTGAAACAGGTGCTGCATTTGTGTTAGAAAAAGCGGCCGAAGACCGCTACATTTATGGCACGAACACTGGGTTTGGCTCCCTGTGTGAGACCCGCGTGGAAAATGAAGAGATGGAAATGCTACAGTATAACCATGTGGTATCTCACGCCGTCGGCGTCGGAGAAATCGTTCCTGAATCCCTTTCCCGCTTGATGATGTTCATAAAATTTCTAACTTTTCGCACGGGGCATACCGGCATTTCTATGGCGCCTGTGCAGCGTTTGATTGATATGTGGAACAATGACATCATGCCAGCTATTCCCAAGAAGGGGACGGTGGGCGCCAGTGGTGATTTGGCACCGTTGGCCCACATGGCACTGCCGCTGCTGGGCTTGGGCAAGGTGCATTACAAAGGGGAACTGGTGGAAACGGCCGTTATCCTGCAAGAAATGGACTGGAAACCACTTAAACTCAAACCAAAAGAAGGTTTGGCGCTCACCAACGGCGTGCAGTACATCAACGCTCGTGGCGCACAATGCCTCATGCGAATTGAAGAAATGATGCAAACGGCAGATCTCTTTGCCGCCATGAGTTCCCAAGCATTTAGCACGTCTGAAACCTTTTACTAGGCACTTTACCACGAAACGACCTATCATCCAGAACGAAAAACGGTGGCGGCCAACATGCGAAATGTGCTGCAAGGCAGCAACCACTATGAGCTGCCCACCTGCAACAAGTCCAAGCAGTATCCCTACTCCTTCCGCTGTGTTCCTCAGGTGCATGGCACCATTCGCCAAGCGGTCAACTTCGCCATCGACATCATTGAAAAAGAGTGCAACGGCGTCTCCGACAATCCACTTTTCTTCCCAGAAAGTGACCAAATCTTGTTTGGCGGTAATCTGCATGGCGAATCGACCGCCCTCGCGCTTGATTTTGTAGCGATGGCGACCAGCGAGATGGCCTATATTTCTGAACGGCGCACCTACCAACTGCTGTCTGGGATGCGCGGCTTGCCCGACTTTTTGGTCAACCAGCCCGGCCTTAACTCTGGCTTTATGATCATGCAATATACGGCCGCTGCCTTGATGAATGAAAACAAGACTCTCTGCTACCCCGCCAGCGTCGATACCATTCCCACTTGCCAGCTACAGGAGGATCATGTGAGCATGGGCGGCACGTCTTCTTATAAATTAGAGACGATTGTGGACAATGCGGAATATATTTTGAGCATTGAACTGCTAACGGCCGTTCAGGCCATAGACTTCAACAAACCGCTCACCCTTTCCCCAGCAACCCAAGCCCTGTACGACGAATTCCGCCAGCACTTCACCTTTATGGAGCG